>Ga0210077_1000089_pt1 | contig 49702 bp, 38 predicted proteins | sample RushMan_CattailN_5_FD_185556 | JGI IMG/M metagenome (GOLD analysis project Ga0210077, IMG submission 185556) | Wetland microbial communities from San Francisco Bay, California, USA, that impact long-term carbon sequestration -... | ecosystem: Environmental > Aquatic > Marine > Wetlands ...
AGGTCGACCCGGGCAAAGAGGGCTACTGAATACCCGCGGAGGAGGGGCTCCGGAACCAAATCGCATCTCCACCCGCCGCAACCTTCCGGCCCGGCGAGCCGTATGGATAAAAGACGCCCGCGTTGCGCCGGACAGGGATTTGGTTTATGATGCTCCCGAGCATTCCGAAAAAGAAAAGGAGGCCAGCATGAAAAGACTCATGGCTTTCGCCGGCCTGCTCCTCGTCGCCTCTTTCGCCGCGGCCCAGACGGCCACCTTCATGACCGGGCCGTTCGACGAGGCGCTGGCCAAGGCTCAAAAGGAAAACAAACCCATCCTGCTCGACTTCTACTCGAGTGGCTGAGGGGGCTGCAGACTGCTGGTTCAGCAGTTCTACAACAACCCCAAGTACGCCGAATTCCTCACCACGAATTTCGTCCTCTACCGGGCCTCCCGGGGCGACAGGATCGGGGACGCCGTTTACGAAAAGTTCGACATCCGGGCCACGCCCACGGAGCTCATCCTCGACAAGGACGGCCGGGAGGTCGACTGGCTCGTCGGCTACGGGCCGCCCCCCGACAAGTTCCTGGAACGGCTCCAAAGATCCCTGAGCGGCGAGGACACCTACAAGGCGCTCTCCGAGGCCTATGCCAAGAACCCCGCCGACGTGGGCGTCGTGTACAGGCTCGCCGCGAAATGCGAGAACCGTTACACGACCGAGATGGGGGCCAAGGCCAAGGAGCTCTACAAGAAGGTCATCGCCCTGGACCCGGAGGGAAAGACCGGTTCGTACACCTTCGAGTACCTCAAGGCTTCGGTGCCGTATACGCAGGCCGCCGAGTTCAATCTCGGCCGGCTGGACGCCTACGACCGGAAGCCGAACCCGGCGCCCCTCGAGGCCTTCATCGCCAAGTATCCCGACAGCCCTCTCGTCAAGGATGCCTATTCCTATCTCGCCCGCTACTACCAGTACAATGCCGCCAAGGACGACGCCGACACGTTCTTCGACGAGTACACGGCCAGGTATCCCGAGGACGCCTCGGTTCTCAACGCCTACGTCGAGCGCATCATCAAGGACAAGGAGCCCCTCGACAAGGGCCTCGAGCTGGCCGAGAAGGTCAAGGAGCTCACGGGCTACCCCCGCAACCCGGACTACATGCAAAACCTGGCCCAGATCTATGTCCTCAAGGGCGACACCGCCAAGGCCGAGGAGGAATACGGCAAGGATTTCATCGACGGCTACGTATCGAACACCGTGTATGCCCTGACCGGCTACGCGAATTTCTGGCTCGACCAGGACAAGAACAAGGAGAGCGTCGAGGCCATGGCCGACTTGGCCGTCAAGATGGCCCCCGGGCAGTCGTACACGCTCCAGACCATCGCGGGAATCTATGCCAAGCTCGGCGAGTCCGACAAGGCGCTGGCCGTCTACGGTCCCGAGTTCGTCCGGGCGCATTGGGACGACCCAAGCGTCCTGGCCAGCTATGGGTCATTCTGGAATCGCCAGGACGCCAATCTCGATGACGCCCTCGGGGCGGTTTCGAGGTCGGTCGAGCTCGCAGGAGATTATTACAACTACTTCATCCTCGGACAGGTCCAGCTGAAGCTGAAAAACTATCCCGAGGCCCTCGAGGCCGCCGAGAAGGCCGTCGCGCTGGCCCAGCCCATGACCGTCAAGTACGAAGGCTTCACCACCAAGCAATACGACGACCTCGTCAAGAAGATCAAGGACGCCATGGCCGCCGGGAAAGGCGGGGCAATCAAGAAGTAAGACCGGCCGAACCAAGCCGTCACGGCCGGGGACCGAGGGGGCCCCGGCCTTTTTTTGCTCACCACGGCTTCCCGAAGACGAGAAGCCTCGTGACGACAAGACGAGCCCGTGGCCCCGTTTGACACGGCCGGCGCTCTCCCGTATATTCCTAAATAGGCACGGGCGGGCGCTTTTCCAGGCAGGAGAGCCGGTCGCGGCACCCCCTCCCGCGCCGCGAGGAGACACGATGAAGAGAAGGCTCGCGCCGGTCCTCGGGCTGCTGTCGCTCGCCGCGCTCCTCTGCGGGCTCGCCCCCCTGCAGCCGGCACCGCAGGCTCGTCCGGGCGACGACAGCCTCGACGCCCGGGTTCGCAATTTCCTCGAAACCCAGAAAAGCCAGTGGCGCGAGGAAAACATCACCGCGGAGGACGGCCGTTTCCTCTACGATCTCATCGTCAAGCACCGCTATACGCGGGCCCTCGAAATCGGGACCTCCACGGGACACTCCGGCATCTGGGAAGCCTGGGCCCTGAGCAAGACGGGAGGGCGCCTGGTGACGGTCGAGATCGATGAGTTCCGGCATCTTCGCGCCGTCAGGAATTTCAAGGCCTCGGGACTCGACCCTCTGATCGACGCCAGGCTCGCCGACGCCCACGAGCTCGTCGAGGACCTTCCGGGCCCCTTCGACTTTATTTTCATCGACGCAGACAAGAACTGGACCCTGAACTATTTCAAGGCGCTGCTGCCCAAGCTCGCGCCGGGCGGATGTTTCGCCGTGCACAACGTCTCGAATCTCGGCTTCATGCGCGGCATCCGCGATTTCCTGGACTATGTCCGGGGGCTGGACGGCATGGAGACCACGATCGACAAGGACACCGGCATCTCCCTCAGCTTCAGAAAGAGAACTCCGTGACCGAGGGCTTCCGCGCCCGGCTCCTGGCAGGTGAACGGCTCCTCGGAACGCTCGTCAGCCTGCCGGTCCCCGAGCTCGCCGAGATCGCGGCCGGCTCGGGATTCGATTGGCTCTTCCTCGATATGGAGCACGGCCGCCTCGAGGCCGGATCCCTGACCGGGCTCATCCAGGCCTCCGGCCCGGCCTGTCCCTGCCTGGTCCGCATTCCCGCCAACGAGGAGATGTGGGCCAAGAAAGCCCTTGATTCGGGCGCCGCCGGGGTCATCGTCCCGCGGGTGAACACCGCCGAGGAGGCGGCCCGGGCCGTCCACTGGAGCAAGTTTCCTCCCCGCGGGGGGCGCAGCGTCGGCTTCTCGAGGGCCAATCGTTACGGGGCGCGGTTCCAGGAGCACGTCGACACCGCCAACGACACGCTCGCCGTCATCCCCCAGGTCGAGCACATCGATGGGGTCCGGGAGATCGAAGAGATACTCGGCGTCCCCGGGATCGATGCCGTCTTCATCGGCCCCTATGACCTCTCCGCGAGCCTCGGCAAGCCGGGCAGGATCGGGGACAGTGAAGTGGCGGAGGCCATATCGGCGGTCCGCTCGGCCTGCGCCCGGAGGGGTGTTCCGGCGGGGGTGTTCGCGGGCGACGCGACGGCCGGCCGGGAAGCCCTGGCCGAGGGCTTCAGCCTGGTCTGCTGCGGGATCGACATCTCCCTGTTTGCGCGAACCACATCGGCAATCGTCCAAGTCCTGCGGAAACCGGTTCCGTGACGGCCCGGGTCCGGACGGCCCGAAGGCCGGCGGCAGGGGCCGGGACCCGAGGGACTTCCGGTCCGGCGCGGCCAACAAACGCTTGACAGTACCAGGCTAATATCCTACATTTTGTGTGGATACGTATGAAGATACCCAAAGACTGGTGTGGGAGTCCGGCCCGAGGGACTCCGGATTTCACTTTAGGTGTCGATTTCCGACTAAAATCTTTCACGGGTGCACCACTCTTCAGGACCGGCCGTTCATGGCGCTGACCGAAATCGTCAGGAGGGAAATGGGCAAGAAGCCCATCGTCCTCGTCGTCGACGACAATCTCTCGGACCTCGAGAAGCTCCAAAAGGCCCTCAAGGACAAGTACACCGTGTACACCTCCACTTCAGGAATCGAGGCCCTGCAGCTCATCAAGAGCCTGCCCGAGATCCATGTCCTGGTCATCGACAACGACCTGCCCCGAATGAAAGGAATCGAGCTCATCCGCTTCCTCCAGGAGATGGTCCGCAAATCGGAGTCCATCATCAAGATCCTCATCACCGACGGCTCCGAACCCTGCCCGGACCCCGGCTCCCCCAGCCTGGGCCGAATCGACCACTGTTTCGTCAAGCCCGTCGAGCCCGAGGAGATCCGGCGGAAGGTCGGGTTCCTCCTGGCCCAGAGATCGACGGAAAAGCGGGGCGCGATGCGGGTCTCCCTGAACCATGCCACGCACATCCAGGTCGCGACCGGACACGGCGCCGCCGTGCAGGCTCTCAACATCAGCGAAAACGGCATGTTCCTCCAGAACCTGTCCGCGTTCCCGGAAGGCTCGAGCCTGCCTCTCAAGATCACGCTCCCCGACGGCCGCCAGTACGTGATGACCGCCCGGGTGGTGCGGCGGGACGAGGAGAGCGGCGGGGCGGGCGTCGAATTCACCTCCCTCGACGAGCAGAGCCGCGCCTGGCTCACCCAGTTCCTGTCCGATTACATCACGGTCCGCGACCTGACCGGACTCAAGGAGAGATACCCGTTCCTCAGGACGGACGAGATGGTCCTGTTCTCGGATTCATACAAGATCGAATCCCTGATGCGCGAGGCGCTGGCCGGTCACGTCGAGATCGTGGCCATCCACGCCCATGTGCGCAACCCCGAGATCCTGGAGCTCGCCGACATCAGGCCCCCCTCCCTCTGCGTTCTCTCGGGGGAGAATCTCAACATCAAGTTCAAGACCTCGGACCTGATCTTCGTGTCCTTTCAGATCGGCTACGCCACCTACAACTTCGAAACCATGGTCTCGAAGATCTCGTCGGACGGCTCCAAGGCCATCTGCCTGTATCCCCGGGTCATGTTCTATTCGGAGAAGCGGGCCGCCCGCCGCATCAACCCTGCCGGACGCCTGCGGGTCGAGATCGACTTGCCAGCCCCCTTCGGGGGCACCGTCGCCGGCCGAATCACGGACATCAGTCCCGAGGGGGTCAGCTTCATCACCGAAAACGGCGCTCCCGTTTTTCTCCCCGGGACTCCGCTCAGGTCGCTCCGGATCCTCGAGGGAGGGCAGCTTCTCTGGGAGGAGAAGGGCGAAGTCCGGAACGTCTCCGCGGCGGCGGCGGAGGAGGGCCGGGCCTTCCGCTACGGCGTCCAGTTCGGGATCGGTCGGATGAGCATCCAGTCCACCCGGCCGCCCGAGCCGGACTTCAGCTACGCCGGCCGTTCGCCCGGCGCCGGCCCCGAACCCGGCCCGGCCTGCGGGCCCGAAGCCGGCCTGGACGAACTCGTCCGCCGGAAGCCGGAGGTCGTCAGGCTCGAGAACGCCCGGGGGGAGGAGATCGTCGGCCTGCTCAACTATTCCCTGCCCCTCGAAGACAAGCCCGTTCCCGTGGTGATCATCCCGCCCGCCTTCGGCAAGACGAAGGAAACGCTGTTCGGGCTGGCCCTGACCATCATCCAGAATTTCCGGCTCCAGGGCCGCGCGGTGGCCGTCATCCGCTACGACGGCGTGCGCCAGAAGGGAGAGAGCCACAAGGACCCCGAGGCCGCGGAGCCGCCCTTCGAAATGCTCCACGCCAGCCTCAGCCAGGGGGCCGAGGACATCGGGGCCATCCTGGACTGGATCCAGGCCAACCCCAAGCTCCAGGCCAGCTCGGTCGTCCTCATCAGCTTCTCGCTCTCGGCCCTGGAGGCCCGGATCCTGCTTCGCGACCCGGAACGCCGCCGCCACGTCGACTACTGGATCTCGTGCATGGGCACGCTGGAATTCCGCCACCTGATGAACCGGGTCAATTGCGGCCTGGACCTGCTCGAGCAGCACCAGATCGGCATCGACCTCGGCATCATCCCCATCCTGGGGAATCTGATCACGATGAAACCCTACGCGTCCGACGTCGTGGCCTCGGGGGTGGCAACCCTCGACCAGGCCCGAGAGGACATGCGTCACCTGGACCTGCCCATCACCTGGATCTACGGGAAGCACGACCGATGGATCGAGCACGAATTCGTCCAGGACGTCATGAGCATCGAGGCCGACGCCATGCGCGAGGTCATCGCCATGCCCATCGGGCACAACGCCCGGACTTCGGAAGAGGCCCTGCGGCTCTTCGGTCTTGTATCGTCCCTGATCTACCGTTTCCTGCACAGCGAAATGATCCAGCCCATCCTGCCCGGCAAGGCCGACATGGAAACACTGCGGCGGGCGGAGAAAGACAGGCTCCCCCCCCGAAAACTCAGCAACAAGCGGCGCTACTGGCAGCGGTACCTCGTGGGCGAAGGCGACCTGATGGGCTTCGACATCATGGCTATTTCCGACGACTACCGGCAGTTGATGCAGGATCAGCTCGTCTCGCTCGACCTCGACCCCGGCGACCATCTCCTGGACCTCGGGGGCGGGACGGGGAATTTCATCGAGCATCTGTGCGGGAGCGGCGCGCCCCTGCCGCGTCACATCACGGTCGCCGACCTGATCCCGGAGGCCATGAAACACGCCTTTCGGAAACTCGTGGCCAAGCGCCCGGATCTCGCCGAGCCGGGACGCCTCGGACTCCTGTGCCTCGACATCGAGCTCGGCCGCTTCCTGCCCGTGCAACGCTTCCTGTCGGGAGAGATCGGCACGTTCGTCGAGCTGGCCGACAAGATCGAAAACCTGGAACTCGAGAGCGCCAAGAGAATCCAGGACGCCTACTCGCCGCGCCTGCACCGCATCCTGAGAGGGGAACTCATCACCCCCGACTCCGACCAGTGGCTCAAGAGCGAGTTCAACCTCCCCGAATACAGGACCATCACGGATTTCAACCGGGCGGCGCGGTTCGCCCTGGGCCGCATCCCCTCCAAGCCCGGGTTCCGCAAGCTCGCCTTCCCCGGAGACCTCGAGGCGACCCTCCACCTTCCCGTCAAGCCGGGATTCTACAACAAGATCCTCATGAGCCTGGTGCTGTCCTACATCTTCAATCCCGCCGAAAGCCTCCGCGAGATCCGCAGGGTCATCCGCCCGGGGGGTCGCCTGGTCCTCTCGAGCATGCGCCCCGACACGGACGCCTCAGGGCTCTTCACGCGCGTCCTGGACAAGATCGAAGCCATGCCCGCCGAAGAGATGCCCTCGGAATGGCCCAAGTCGCTCCTTCTGGACTCCCTCCGTTCCTTCCTCAACGATGCCCAGGCCCTCGTCGATCTCGAGGAGGCCGGGACCTTTGATTTCTTCGACCCCGAAAAACTCGAGGCCATCCTCGAGGAGGCGGGCTGGGAACCCGTCCGGACCATGCCCAGCTTCGGCGATCCGCCCCAGGGCTACGTGGTCGTGGCCAAGGTGAGGGAACACAATGGCTAATCCAAGCGATACGTTCGAAGAACGCCTCAGCAAGGAATACGACCTCAAGGGACGCACCCGGCGCGTCATCATCCTGAGCGCCATCCTCTATCTCTCCTTCCTGCTCCTGGACAAGTTCACGACCAGCATGTTCACGACGTTCCTGATCATCCGGCTGGTCGTCATAGCCGCCCACGGCGTCCTGTTCGCCCTGCTCAACAGGATCAAGACCAACCGCGGCTACACGAACGTCTGCATCGTTCTGGCCCTGTTCGACGTCGGCGGCATCTCCCTCATGATCTGGTTGCTGGGCGGCTTCGCCTCGATGTACGTCCAGGGCCTGTACCTGATCATCATCGGCATCGTCATCGTTGTGCCGCTCGCCTTCCGCCAGACGCTCTACCTGTTCGTCTTCATCTGGGCCAGCTACGTGATCCCGAGCGCCGCCGTCCTCCTGTCCCGGAGGACGAGCTGGCTGGACGTCTTCACGAACCTGTTCTTCCTGAGCGCCATGGTCCTGCTCGGGGTGTTCGGCTCCTACATCATGGAGAACATCCGGCGCCGGGAGCTCACCAGCCGCATCCAGCTCGAGGACACCGCGGCCCAGCTCCAGGAGTCCAACGCCAAGCTGAAATCGCTCGACGAGCTCAAGACCCAGTTCTTCGCCAACGTCAACCACGAGCTGCGGACGCCCCTGACGCTGATGCTGGCCCCGCTCAAGGCCATCCTGGAGGGCCGGATGGGCAAGCTCTCGGCCGTCCTCCGCGACACCCTGGAAACCATGCAGCGCAACGGGTACAAGCTCCTCAAGTTGATCAACAACCTCCTCGACCTGACCAAGCTCGAGGAAGGCAAGATGCGCCTCAAGATCAAGACGGTGAACCTCATCGACTTCACCGCCTCCCTCCTTTCCTCCGTGAAGCCGATGGCCGATCAGAAGCAGATCCGCCTCTACTTCCAGCATCCGCCGCATCCGGTCGAACTGACCATCGACCCCGACCAGTTCGAGAAGGTGATCCTCAACCTCCTGTCCAACGCCCTCAAGTTCACCCCCAAGGGCGGCAAGATCACCGTCTATGTGGAGGACAAGGACGGGGCGATCTCGCTCACCGTGGAGGATACCGGGATCGGCATCCCGGCCAACATGCTCGAGTCGATCTTCGACCGCTTCTCCCAGGTCGACGGCTCGAAGTCCCGGCCGCAGGAAGGGACGGGCATCGGCCTGTCCCTGGTCCGGGAGATCGTCAACCTGCACCAGGGCGCCATCAGGGCCGAAAGCACGCTCGGGAAGGGCTCGCGCTTCATCGTGGACCTGCTGAAGGGCGAGGATCACTTCTCCGCGGAAGTCCTCGACCGTCGTCTCGAGGACCACCCCGTCGGCCTCAAACGGCGGGCCACCGACAGCGGCGAGCCGCGGGTGCAGGACATCGTCGCGGACTTCCGCCGTCTCCAGCTGGTCGACCTCGAGCGGGTCGACATCGAAGGGGCCGCGGGGGAGGCGACGAAGACCCACGACGCCCTGATCCTGGTCATCGACGACAACCCCGAGGTCCTCAAGTTGATGCGCATGCTCCTCAGCGACGAATACGACCTCGAGCTCACCACGTCCGCGGAAAAGGGGCTGGCCCTCATGCGCGACAAGACCCCCGACCTCGTCCTCTGCGACGTCATGATGCCCGGCATGGACGGCCACATGTTCTCGCGGGCGGTCAAGGGCGACGAGGCCCTGAAACACACTCCCGTCATCCTCGTGACGGCCCGGACGGGCGCGGAGATGATTTCGGAGGGCATCCAGGCCGGGGCCGACGACTACATTTCCAAGCCCTTCGATTCGGTCGAGCTCAAGGCCCGGATCAAGGCCCTTCTCAGGATCCGGGAAGTCGAGTCGGAGCTGGCCCTGCTCAACCGGAACCTCAAGATGAGAACCTCGGACCTGGTCGACCAGCAGCGGTCCCTCTTCCTCTCCACGGTCAAGTCCCTGGTCTCGGCCATCGACGCCAAGGACGAGTACACGCGCCATCATTCGACCCGCGTCACGGAGTTCACCCTGAAGATCGCCAGGACGATGGATTTCAGCGAGAAGGAATTGGGCGATCTCGAGCTGGCCGCCCTGCTCCACGACGTCGGCAAGATCGCCGTGCCGGAAAGCATCCTGAACAAGCCGGGGCGCCTGACCGACGAGGAATTCGCCCTGATCAAGGAGCACCCGGCCCGGGGCGAGAGCATTCTGAGCCCGGTCGTCGAGCTCAAGGAGATCGCCCGGATCGTCCGGGCCCATCACGAACACTACGACGGCACGGGCTACCCTGACGGGCTCAAGGGCCACGAAATCCCGCTCGGCGCCCGCATCATGGCCGTCGCCGACGCCTACGACTCGATCACCTCGGAACGGCCGTACCGCAAGGCCGCCTCCCACCGCTACGCCGTCAAGGAAATCATCCGCTGCTCGGGCAATCAGTTCGACCCCGAGGTCGTGGAGCACTTCCTCGAAATCAGCGGCTCGCTGGGACAGGTCCTGGCCGTCCCCGCCGACGGGGCCTGATCAGCCCGTCTTCCGCGCTTCCTGCTTGAAGTCCTGCTGCCAGAGGACGAGCCCGTCCACGACGCCGCGGGCGTCTCTCGTGAACTGGATCCGGATGTAGGGATCGACGGAGAAGAAAAAGGTCTGGTTTTCGACATAGAACCGGGTCGGCGCCTGCCCCGTCGGACGGATGACCAGGTAGTAATCCTCGAACGTCACGTCCAGGGCGTACTCCGGCGTGACCTCGTAGCGGCCGACATACTGATCGTACATCGACGGGTCGAGGCGGAACAGGGTGCGTTCCTGGGGCTTGAAGTCCGGCCATTCGTAGACATCCGACAGCGCCCTCAGGATTTCGTCGGTGAGAAGGAACCCGTTGTCGCTGTTGGTCATGATGACGGCCCCTTGGCCCTTGTACGGGTAAAGCTCCAAGGCGCAGGTATAACCGGAGGTCCGTCCCCTGAGAGAGATCCGGACGTCCGTTCCGGAGCCCTCGATCGTGAACCCGAACCCCCGGTTCCCGGCCTGAGGCGTGAGCATGGACCGGGCCTGGCCCGAAGTCAGGGCCCGGCCCCCCCGGCCCATCGCGGTCTGCATGATGCCGGAGGCGAAGGCCACGAGGTCGGACGGGGTGGTCCAGAAGCCTCCGGCGGGATACTCCAGCCATTTTCCCTCCATGGGGAAGCCTTCGCGGCCGTGTCCGGAGGAGGCCTGCGCGGCCCGATCGGCCGGGAGAGGGACCTCGAATACGCTGTGGGTCATGCCCAGGGGCTCGAGAACGGCCGTCCGCACGAGTTCGGGAAAAGGGCGCGGCCCGGCGTCCGAAAGCAGGGCCCGGAGAACGGCATAGCCTTGTTCGGAAGGTCTGACCTCCTGTCCCGGCACCCCGACGGGTTCGACGGGAAGGCCGCCGGGCATGCCTCGACCGCCCAGAAGCTCCGCAAGGGACGGGATCTTTCCCTCCCGGGGAAACCCGGGCATGGGGGCGTCCGAAAAGCCCGCGGTGTGCGAAAGGATCCGCCGGACCGTCACCGGAGCCTCGGCCGTGAAACGATTTCGAGGGACCTTCCAGCCGGTCAGCCCGGCGTTGACGTCGGAGTCCAGGTCCAGCCCGCCCCGTCCGGCAACCTCCAGGGTCGCGGCGGCAATGACGGGCTGTCCGAGGGCCCCGGCCTGAAACATCGTCTCCGGGTTGACGGGGCCTTCCAGACCGGCCTCGCGGACGCCGTAGGCCCTGGCCCACTCCAGGGCGTTGCCGTCCATGACCGCGAGGCTGGCCGCGGGAACCCTGTAGAACTGCATGCGCGTGCGAACGGCCAGCCTCTCGGGCTTCAGGCCCTTCAAATACACGGCCCGCAGGAGTCCCCTTTCCGTCATCCGGATGCGTTTCCGGGTCATCGACTCCCGCGTCTCGCAGCCGGCCGCGATCAGCGCCAGAGCGACCCCCACGGCCGCGGCCTTCGGGATGATCATGGCCCCGCGCCCGAAGCGCCACGAGCGGGTTTTCATCATAAGATCATTTTAACCGCCCGGGACCTGTTCCACAAGCGCGGGAATCTCTTGACGGGGCCGGGCCTTTTCCATCAGAATTGCTCTTTCGGAGGTTCTCATGGTCCACATCGAACCGTTCAAGGGCGTCAGGCCCCGCCGGGACATCGCCCACTTGGTCGCCGCTCCTCCCTACGACGTCCTGAGCACCGAGGAAGCGCGGGAGATGGCGGTCGGGAACCCGTACTCATTCCTTCACATCGGCAAGCCCGAGATCGACCTCCCATCGGGAATCGACGTCTATTCCGATGACGTGTATGCCAAAGGGCGGGAGAACTTCGAGACGTTTTTCCGCCAGGGGATCGTCCGGCAGGACCCGCAGGCCTGCTTTTACGTCTACAAGCAAGTCTGGGGACGCCACGTTCAGGTCGGCCTCGTCGCGGGCGCGTCCTGCCGCGACTATCTCGACGGGGTTATCAAGAAGCACGAGTTGACCCGGCCCGACAAGGAAAATGACCGCATGCGCCATATCGAAACCCTGCGCGCCCAGACGGGCCCGGTCTTCCTCACCTACCGGCAGCGCGACACGATCGACGGCCTGATCGCCGCAGGCATGAGGCGGGACCCCGAGTTCGATTTCACAACGGCCGACGGGGTCCGCAGCGTGTTCTACGTCGTCGACGACCCGGGGCTTATCGAGCGCATCCGGGAGGCGTTCGGCGGGCTCGATTGCCTGTACGTCGCCGACGGGCACCATCGCTCCGCCGCCGCGACACGCATCAAGGTCAAGCGGGACTCCGAAACCGCCAGCGCCACCGGGAGCGAGGCCTACAACTTCTTCCTGGCCGTGATCTTTCCTCACAACCAGATGAAGATCCTCCCCTACAACCGCATCGTCCGCGACCTCAACGGTCTCGACCCCGAGGCCTTCCTGGCCCGTGTCGGCCGGAAGTTCCTCGTCCGGCCCGCCGGAGACGCCAAGGCCCCGACCCGGAGCAGGGAATTCGCCATCCTGCTCGGTGACACTTGGCGGCTTCTCGAGGCCCGGCCGGGAACCTATGACCCGGACGACCCGATCGAATCCCTGGACGTCTCCATCCTCCAGCGAAACCTCCTGGCCCCCATCCTGGGGATCACGGACCCGCGGACGGACAAGCGCATCGATTTCGTCGGCGGCATCCGGGGAGCCGCGGAGCTCGAGAAACGGGTCTGGAGCGGCCGGTACGCCGTCGCGTTTTCGATGTCCCCGACCACGATCGGCGAGCTTTTCGCCGTGGCCGACAGCGGCAAGACCATGCCGCCCAAGTCCACCTGGTTCGAACCCAAACTCAAGGACGGCCTGGCCGTCCACATGATCGAGGAATGACCTTCGTCTCCTGTCGGACGCCTCGGCGCCCGACGGCGGCGGCCCCCCGCGGCGGGATTCCGGAGTCCCTGTTCGCGGCCGTCGAGAAGGACGCCCGCGGCTGTTTTCGGAGCGCCCGCGGCAGCCATGATTGGGACCATACGCGGCGTGTCCTGAGGCTGTGCCTGAGGATCGGCCGAAAAGAAGCCGCCGACCTCGACATTCTCCGTCTCGCAGCGCTACTCCATGACGTCGGACGCGAAGAGGAGGACCGGTCGGGGGGGAAGTCCTGTCATGCCGCCGCGGGGGCGGTTCTCGCGCGCGGGATCCTGGAAAGGCACGGCCTCGACGCCGGGAAGGTCCGCGAGGTCGTTCATTGCGTCCGCACCCACCGCTTCCGCAAGAGGGCCGTCCCGAAGACGCTCGAGGCGAGAATCCTGTTCGACGCCGACAAGCTGGATTCGATCGGGGCCGTGGGCATCGGCCGGGCCTTTCTCTTCGCGGGCGAAGTCGGCGCCCGGCTCCACGACAAGGACGTCGACGTCCGGAAGACGAAGCCGTACACCCGGGATGACACGGCCTACCGGGAATACCTCGTCAAGCTGGCCAGGATCAGGGACCGAGTCTTCACCCGGGAGGGGAAGAGGATCGCGGCCGAACGCCATCGCTACATGGCCGGTTTCTTCGACCGCTTGAACAAGGAAACCAAGGGCGTTCTGTAGCCGGCGATCCCGGCCGCCGCGGATCGTCCGGCGCTCCGGGCGCAGAGGAGGCGCGCATGGAATGGCACCAGGTCTACAATCCGCTCCACAACGCCTGGCTGTCGACGCTCCTGGCCGCCCTGCCCATCATCGTCCTTCTCGGCGGTTTGGCCATCCTCCGTCTCAAGGCCCACACGGCCGCCCTTCTGGGGCTCTTGACGGCGGTGCTCACGGCCGTCTTCGCGTTCACCATGCCGGCCGGAAAGGCCCTCCGGACGGTCGGGCTGGGCGCGGCTTACGGCATTTTCCCCATCGGCTGGATCATCCTCAACGTCATCTTCCTTTACCGGCTGACCGTCGAGAAGGGACACTTCGAGGTCATGAAGGACAGCCTCAAGGGCGTCACCAGGGACCGTCGGCTCCAGGTCCTCCTCATCGCCTTTTCGTTCGGGGCCTTTTTCGAAGGGGCGGCCGGGTTCGGGACGCCGGTGGCAGTTACGGCGGCCATCCTGATCGGCTTGGGGTTCGCGCCCCTCCAGGCCTCCGGGCTGTCGCTCATCGCCAACACCGCGCCGGTCGCCTTCGGCGCCCTGGGAACGCCGGTCATCGCCCTGGCCGGGGTCACGGGATTGGATATCAGGCAGCTCAGCTCCATGATCGGCCGCCAGCTGCCGTTCTTCTCGGTTATCGTCCCGTTCTGGCTCGTCTGGGCCTTCTGCGGTTTCAGGAAAATGACCGAGGTCTGGCCGGCGCTGCTGGTCGCCGGGATTTCCTTCGCCGTTCCGCAGTGGCTGATCTCAAACTTGCACGGGCCGTGGCTGGTGGACGTGGTCTCCGCGCTGGTGTCCATGGCCGCGCTCATCCTGTTCCTTCTCGTCTGGAAGCCGGGCCGGGCTTTCGCCCCATCCGGCGAGGCGGAGAGCGGCGCAGCCGACGGCAAGGGCGGCTCCGGGCGCGGCGCCGCGGAAGTGGCCAGAGCCTGGCTGCCCTGGTTCGTCCTGAGCGTCGTCGTCTTCGTTTGGGGAATCCCCCGGGTCAAGAGCCTGCTGGACGGCCTGTCGGTTGTCCGCTTCGCGATGCCGGGCCTGGACAGGCTCGTTTTCCGGATGCCCCCCGTGGTCGCCACGGAAACGGCCGAGGCTGCCCTCTACACCTTCAACTGGCTCTCTTTCACGGGAACGGGGATCCTTGTCGCGGCTCTGCTATCGGGGATCCTGATGGGCTTTTCTCCGCGCCGTTTGCTCGGGGCCTACGCACGGACGCTGGTCAAGGTCCGCTACTCCCTGTTCACGGTGGCGGCCATGCTCGCCCTGGGATACGTCACGCGCTACTCCGGCCTCGACGCGACGCTCGGACTGGCCTTCGCCCGGACGGGGCTTCTCTACCCGTTCTTCGGAACGATGCTCGGCTGGCTGGGTGTGGCCCTGACGGGTTCGGACACCTCGTCCAACGTCCTGTTCGGCAGCCTCCAGAAAATATCCGCCGACCAGCTGGGACTGAGCCCCGTCCTGATGGCCTCGGCCAACAGCTCGGGGGGCGTCATGGGCAAGATGATCGACGCCCAAAGCATCGTCGTCGCCAGCACCGCGACCCAGTGGTACGGGCACGAGGGGGCCATCCTCCGCTACGTCTTTTTCCACAGCCTGGCCCTGGCCGCCTTGATGGGACTGCTGGTCTTCCTGCAGGCCCACGTCTTCCCCTTCACGCGGTTGGTCGTTCGCTGACCCGGGAGAGGCCCGTCAGGCCGGGTACGGGCGCTCCGGCGCGCCCCTGTAAACGGCCTCCCCGAAGTTGATTCGGCGCATGGGAGGCTGGGTCGTGATCTCTTCGTAGTAATGGGCGGAAAGCCCCATGACCCGGCCAAAAATGAACAGCGCCTTGGCCAGTTTCGGGTCGAGGCCCATGTCCGCCACCACGGCTCCGATGACACCGTCGACGTTAATGGGCAGGTCGAGACCGCGGATCTCCCGGAGCACATTTTCGGCGATTCTGGACACCGCGACGCAGGGTCCGGCCAGGCCTCCGTCTTCGGCAAGCCGCCACAGCACGTCCCGCCGGGGGTCGCGCGTATGGACGCGATGGCCCAGGCCCTCGATCCGCCTGCCCTCGGCGATGTAGGACCGCATGAGGGTGCCGGCGGCGTCTTCGAGCGAAAGCCCCTCGCCCGCCGCCAGATCCGCGGCGCGCCGGAAAAAGATCGCCGCCTTCTCGCCGGCCCCGCCGTGGACGTCGGTGATGGCCCCGACCCCCTGGGCCAGGGCCACTTCATAGGCGGCGCGGACGGAACCCGCAAGCCTCGTGGCCTGGGCCGAAGGGGGCGTGACGCCGTGATCGATCGAGGCCACGACGATCGCCTCGAGCATGCGCGCCCGGGCCGGGTCCGGGGCGTCTCCGCCGGCGACCGCGCGATACAGCAGCCCGGACAGGCTCGTTTCCTTCCCGGCCGCCTCCGGCGACAGGCCGCTCCCGAAAAGCTCGGCCAGTCCGGCCGCCAGCCGGCCCATGGCGAACACCGTCATTTCCACCCGGGCCTGCTTGCCCTGCGGCCGGAAAGCCGGAAGCTCCTCGTCCATGAGGAGGTATTTCTGGAGCGTCTTCGACATGTCCTCTTCGGCGCTCCTGGGGATGGGCAGTTGGGGTTTGGCGGCGGCCTCGAGGCAGAGCGACGTCAACGCCCCCGCCCGTTCGGGTGTCGGGAGTTCCCCCTCCATGACGAGGTGGGCGGCTTCGACGAGCGAGGCGTGTTCGATGACGTCCGGCAGCCGGTAGCCGCGGACGACGAGGTTGTCGGGCTCGACCTTGGTGATGAGAGTGCTCCAGCTCGGCCGGGGCGGAGGCGCGTCCCAGACGGTCCTCATCTTCTCGTAGTAGCGTTCGGGAGAAAAGTAGGTTCGGCCGCCCAGCCTGGACTTGACGGCGTCGATCAGGTCGTACTGGCTGTTCACGACGGGAACGCCGGCCGCCTCCAAGGCTCTCTTCTTGGACCGGAAGGTGCCCGTTTCGAGGCCGGGAGTGACGATGGCCCCGGCATGGCCCATGGTTTTTCCTTCCGGCGCGTGGGCGCCCGAAACGAGGGCCACCAGCGGCTTCGGGTATTTCCCGGGCCGGGCCTGGATGTCGGCGGCCAGGAGCTCCTCCTGGCAGCCGCCGATCTCCCCGGCGACGACGACCAGGTCCGTGTGCTCGTGGGCCATGGCCAGAGGGACGAGGTCGCGGAAGGTCGAGCCGATCGCCCCGTCGCCCCCGACGCCGATGACCGCGTTCTGGGCGATGCCCACGCTGGCCAGGGCATCCGACATGTGGTAGAGGATGGCGCCGCTCCGGGAGATGATGGTCACGCCCTTGGGGCCGAAAACGCCCGGCGCCGTCTCCTCGGGATAGAACACGTCGGGGAGCATGCCGATCTTGATGCGCTCGGGGGGGAAGATCAGACCGGGCGTGTTGCCGCCAATGAGGATGGCCTCGTGCTTTCGCGCCGAAACGATGATGTCCCGGACGTCTCTCAGCGGCAGGCCCTCGGAGATGAGGACGACCAGGGCGATGCCCGCCTCGATGGCCTCGATGGCCGCATCCCGGGCCGTGGAGTAATGCCGCCAGATGCTGGCGGCCGCGACATCGGGGTATTCCTCCAGGCATTCCTTCACGGTGTCGAACACCGGGATGACTTCCCGGACCCGGGTGCCGCCCCGGCCGGGGGCCACGCCCGCGGCGATCGATGTCCCGTAGTCCCGCATCAGCCCGGCATGCTTGGTCCCCTGCCCGCCCAGTCCGATGATGATCGTGTCCAGGCGGCCCGTTTCGGCGATCCGGGCGGCCAGGCCGGGACGAATCGACTTTATGAGATGGTGGAGCATCCCCGCCGAAACCTTGATCCCGGCGCCCATCACGCCCATCCTCTCAGGTCGAACGCGGCCCGGACGGCCTCGCTGATGACGTCGGCCATGATCTTGCGGTTGCCGACCGTGATGTGCAGGTCCCCGAGCTCGCGGGGCGTCTCCCGCCCGGCCCGCTCGAGAAACTCACGGGCGCTCGGCAGGTCGGTTCCGACCATCCGGCCGTAAACCGGGATCACCCGCCTTCCCTCCTTGTGCCTGCGCCTGAGACATTGGACCAGGCCGCGGATGAAGACGTCACACGAGGAGATTCCCCCGAAGCGGGACGTGACGACCAGGTCGACGGTCTCGTCGTCCATCAGAAGGTCGAACATCCGCGACACGGTCCCCTGGGCGGGTCCACCTCCCGAGTCCATGAAATTGACCGGCACGACCCGGCCGCCGAAGAAGCGATCGCCGATGTTGGCTACCTCGTCGATCGAGAAAATCCCGTAGCCCGCGCCGCCCGGGACCAGGCCCACGTACAGCTTCCGCGGGTCCTTCCGATGCCCCGGGGGCAGCAGGTCCACGTACGGAAAACCCGCCTCGCGGGCCCGGGCCTCGTTCGGGGTCAGCTCGGAAACGTCGTGTCGGACGCCCTGAAGACCGATCAGGTCGAACAGCCCGGCCTGGCGGAAGACGCCGTTCCCGTCGATGACGATCTTGGCGTCGGCGGCCACGGGGCCCCGGGGCGTGATGATCAGCGGGTTGATCTCGGCGACCTTGCAGTCATATTTCTGAAACAGGGCGTAGAGCCGCGAGATGACCTCCTTGACGGCGGCGACGGACTCCTTTCCTCCCTCGAGTCCCCGGCCGAGAAATGCCGCCAGGCCGAGGGCCTTGTCCTCGGGGAGCAGGGTTTCGTTTGCGGCCAGCTCGACCCGCATGATCTCGGCCGGCTTCTCCCGGGACACCCGCTCGATGTCCACCCCGCCCCGGGGGCTCACGATCACGGTCACCTTGAAGTCGGCGGGGTTCATGGTCACGCCGACATAGCAGGCGCCCCTTTCTTCCACGGCTTCCTCGACGAGGAGGCGGTCCACGGCGAAATCGCGGACCCTGAGGCCGAGCATGGCGGCCGCCAGCGAGACGGCTTCGTCCGTGCCCGAGGCCCTGCGAATGCCCCCCGCTTTGCCCCTGCCCCCGACGAGGACCAGCGACTTGAGCATGAGCGGGAAGGCCAGGGCGGGCATTCCTCCGATGTCCTCGGGACGCCGGGCAACGCCGAAGGCCCGTGGTACGGGAATACCCTCCCTTTCGAAGACGATCTTGGCTTCGTTTTCGTAGAGTCGCATTTCTGCCTCGAATCCCGGGGCCGGGCCCCGGCCGTCAATCCTTCCGCGTTTCCGGCCTCCGGCCGCCGTCCCCGGCCAGCAGGCCTCCCCGCTCGTAGATCCTCATCTGGATGGACGAGAACGGGGCGACGCGCAGCCGCTCCCCTGTTTCGAGCCGGACGACTTCGCCGGAAACGAAGTCGACGCTGATCTCCTCGCCGCTCCTCAGGCCGGCCGCGATGAGGTCCCCGGAAAGCACCGGGAGCGCCGCGTTGACCGCGTTGCGCTCGTAGATGGACCCGAACGACCTGGCGATGACGGCCCGGATGCCCAGGCTCTTGAAGCAATCGACGGCCTGCTGGCGCGACGAGCCGGCCCCGAAGTTGGCGCCGGTGACCACGATATCGCCGGGGGCGGCTTTTTGGGCGAAATCCTCCCACCCGGACAGGTTGCCGAAGGTGTACTGCCCCATCCGCGCCGCGTCGGTGACGGCCAGGTGGCGATTATGGTAGATCATGTCTGTGTCGATGTTGTCCCTGCCGACCACCCAGACCCGGCCGCGGATCGCGGTGGGCCGGTCCGGCGGGACGGCCGGAGCCTCCGCACTGCGCTCGGCCTTCTCCTTCGGCGATCCGCGGAGCCGGGTTCCGGGGAAAAGGACCGGACGCTCGGGAATTCGTGAGGCCGTCGTGATGACGCCGGCCACGGCAGAGGCGGCGGCGGTGGCGGGAGAGGCCAGGTAGACGCTTCCCCGGCCCTGCTTGCCTGCGAAATTCCGGTTGCCCGTGCTCACGGTCACTTCACCCGGGCCGTTCTGACCGATCTGGCCTTCGGCGCAGCCGGCACAGCCGGGATTGCCCACGAGAGCTCCGGCCTTGGCGAAAACGTCGAGAAGACCGGTCTCGAGGGCCCGCTGCCAGATCCGGCGAGTGGCGGGCACGATCTTGAGGACGACACCGGGCGCGACCCTCCGGCCCTCGAGGACCCCGGCCGCGGCCAGCAGGTCCTCCCAGCGCCCGTTGGTGCAGGAGCCGATGAAGGCCGAATCGATCTTGGTTCCCTCCGCCTCGCCGACGGGGACGACGTCCTCGGGGTGGCCCGGCCGCGATATCAGGGGCTCGAGGTCCGAGATGTCGATTTCCTCCTCCCGATCGTAAGGGGCGTCGCGGTCCGCGAACAGCGGCCGGAAGTCCTTTCCGAGCCGGTGGAAATGATCGAGGACGTCCTGGTTGGGCGGGAAAAGGAGGATGATGCCGCCCATTTCGGTGGCCATGGAGGATACCGTGATCCGCGCGCTCAGCCCCAGGGCGTCGACGGCCCGGCCCCGCATCTCGGCGGCGAAACCCAGCAGGCCCGAAGCGCCGAAATGCCTGAGCAGCCTGAGGACCATGTCTTTGGCCGTGACTCCCGCGGGGAGGATTCCGGTCAGGCTGACCTTTATCGACCGGGGCACCTCGAACCAGACGTCGCCGTAGGCCCAGGCGGCGGCGATGTCCTGGTCCCCCATCCCCTGCCCGAAGGCCCCGATCGCGCCCAGGATGTTGGCGTGGGAATCGGTCGAGACGAGGGTGTCCCCCGGCCTGACCAGGCCCTCGTCGATCGCGATGTGTGTGCCGATGCCGGCGTCGATATCGTAAACGGCGATGCCGCGCTCGCGGGCGAACATCCGGCAGAGCTGCTGGTTGGCCGCGTATTTCTGGTCGGAGCCGCCGGGATTGCAGTCGAACGTGAAATAGGTCCTCGCGGCATCGGCGATGGGCAGGTCGTGCTCGCGAAGGTTCTTGACCACGTTGGCCCCGCCGAAGTCCCGGGCGACGCGGGCATCGACCTTCACGTCGACAATGTCGCCCGGGCGGACAACGCGGCCGGAATGACGCGACAGGATTTTCTCGACGAGGGTTTGGCCCATGTCAGACTCCGTTCGGGCGATCTCCTTCGCGGCTGTTCCGCAGGGCAGCGGCCCGCGGGAGCCGCGTCCGGCGAAGGCCGCAGGTTCTCATCGATCCTCGATGAGCGTTCCTTTCTGCTTCATCACCAGGGGGTCGAAAGTGGCGAAATCCGCCAGATGGATGAGGACGGTTTCGACAACCTGCGGCCTCCCCTCCCCCTCTTTCGAGTGGCAGGCGATGATGTTGACGATGTCCGGGGGAAGGCCGCATTCGGATGCCAGAATGGCCCCGGAGATCGGGTGGCGGGCGAATTTGCCCGCCAGCGTTTTTCGCCAGCCGCCCTGCCCGTCGGGCTCGATCTCGAGGAGCTTGCCCACGTCGTGGAGGAGTCCGCCGGCATAGAGGCGGTCGAAGTCGATGGCATAGGGAAGCTCGGCGTAGGCTTCGGCCTGGGCCCGCCCGAGGGCGACCGCCCCTTCGGTGACCGCGATCGTGTGCTCGACGAAATTGAGGCCGAGCGAATCGGTGAGCAGCGTGAACGGCATGCCCTTCAGGTCGTCGACGGAACGCCAATTCCCCCGCTCGCAGGCCAGGAGGAAAGTCCGGACGACCCCGGCCCGGAGCTCCGGGTTTCGGATGCGGCCCAACAGGGCCTGGAACAGGGACTCGATGTCTTTCTCGCTGATCATGAGGCTCCTCCCGGAAATCGGAAAGAGGGACTTCGGCCGATGACGTCCCCGGAAACAGCATTCAACATAGCATTTGCCGCTGCCGATTTCAAGGGGACCGGCGGTCCCGGCCCTTGCGGCGGAAGCGGGCCCGCCATGCTGCCGCCGGCGCCTGAATCGAGCGACCGGAGCGCACCGTCCGCGATGGGCATCGAGTCACGAAATCCGGCGCGGCGTTGTCACCGGGCCCGGGAAAACGGTACAATTTCCCGCAGGAGGCCAGGATGAAACGGATGCTCTCGATCGTTTTCTTCCTTCTCGCATCGTTCGGCCTGATTGCCGCAGGGGGGCCGGGCCAAGTCCGGACCAGGACCCAGCCCGCGGGGACGATAACCCCCGAGGCCCGAAAGGCGGTCAACGAACTCGGCAAGGATCTCCAACAGCTGGTCATAAGCCAGCGCGCGCTCTTCGAGGCCGTCGGCGATCTGGACGCCATGTACACCAAGCTCACCCGCAAGATTCTGGAAGTCTCGAGGATCGCGGGGGAGGCGGAGAAGGCCGGCGGCTCGGCGACGGCCAGGCTCATCAAGGCCGTGGAGGAGATGCGGGACATGTCTCAGAGCTTCAACATGCAGTATCTCATGCTCCAGAACAAGATCTCACAAGAAAACCGGCAGTTCACGATGGTCAGCAACATCATGAAAACGAAGCACGACACGGCCAAGAACGCGATCAACAACATCCGGTGAAGGAAACGGCCGCCCCCCGTTTGACAGCGCGACGGCAAGCGGTTATACTTGGCGTCTTGTCCGGTTAGGGCGTAACGTATTGATAAAATTAACGATGAGAGAGAAATTCTGATGGCTTCGGCGGCCGAGCGATGGGTCGAGGATCAGGAACGGCTGGCCAGGCCGGCCCGCGTCGCCTGGTGCGACGGGACGGAGGGCGAGGCCTGGCGCCTGCTCGAGATCGGGATGAACGAGGAGCGGCTCAACGGCCCCGTCTTCCTGAAGCTCAACCACAAGTCCTGGCCGACCGCCTATCTCCATCACAGCGACCCGACCGACGTCGCCCGCACGGAGCACCTGACCTTCGTCTGTCACTCCACGCGCGAGGCGTCGGGTCCCAACAACAACTGGATGGAGCCGGCCAAGGCCAAGAAGAAGATGGCCAAGCTCTCGGAGGGCTGCATGCGCGGACGGACGATGTACGTCATTCCGTACATGATGGGGCAGCCCGACTCGCCCTACGCCAAGGCCTGCCTTATGGTCACGGACTCGACCTACGTCGCGGTCAGCATGCGCATCATGACCCGGATCGGCACGCCCATCCTGGAGAAGCTCCGCAACCGCGAGGACTTCATCAAGGGCTTCCATTCGGTCGGCGACCTCGACCCGAACCACCGGTACATCATGCACTTCCCGCAGGAAAGCCTGGTCTGGAGCGTCGGCTCTGGCTACGGCGGCAACGCCCTGCTCGGGAAAAAGTGCGTGTCGCTCCGGATCGCGTCCTACCTCGGGCTCAGGCAGGGCTGGCTGGCTGAACACATGGTCATTATGGGCATCGAGGACCACCGGGGGAATGTCACCTACGTGACGGCGGCCCTGCCGAGCGCCTGCGGCAAGACCAACCTGGCCATGATGGAATCGGCCCTGCCGGAATACAGGGTCTGGACCCTGGGCGACGATATCGCCTGGCTCAACATCGGTCCCGACGGGCGGCTCTGGGCCATCAACCCGGAGGCCGGCTACTTCGGCGTCGCGCCCGGGACATCGATGAAGACCAACCCGAACATGATGAGGACGATCCGGCGCGGGGCCTTCAACCCGACGCTCTTCACCAACGTCGGCTTGAACACCGACACCAACGAGCCCTGGTGGGAGGGGCTCGACGGCCCGGTTCCGGAGAACATGCTCGACTGGCAGGGCCGGCCCTGGACCCCGGGGTCGGGAGCCAAGGCGGCCCACCCGAACTCGAGGTTCACCGCCTCCATCATCAACTCGCCCATGCTTTCGCCGGAGCACAACAACCCGCAAGGGGTTCCGATCTCGGCCATCATCTTCGGCGCCCGGCGGACCAGGCTGATCCCGCTGGTCATGGAGAGCTTCAACTGGGCCCACGGGGTTTTTCTGGGCGCCCGGATGGGTTCTGAAACGACCGCCGCGGCCACGGGTCAGGTCGGCGTCGTGCGGCGCGACCCCATGGCCATGCGGCCTTTCTGCGGCTACAACTTCGCCGACTACTGGCGGCACTACCTGAACGTGGGCAACCGCCTGACACGGCCGCCCGGCATTTTCTCCGTCAACTGGTTCCGGGTGGACGAGAACGGCAAGTTCATGTGGCCGGGGTTCGGCGACAATATGCGGGTCCTCAAATGGATCGTGGACCGGGTGAACGGCCGCGTGCCGGCCCGCGAAACGCCGGCCGGACTCGTGCCCCGGATCCAGGACCTCGACCTGGGCGGCTTGAACATCTCCGAGGACAAGATGGAGAGGCTATTCGCGGTCAATATGAAAGAGTGGAAAGGCGAGGTCGACGACATCCGGGACTCCCTCAAGCCGTACGGCGGCCGGCTGCCGGCCGAGATCCGCGAGCAGCTCCTGAAGCTCGAGCGCCAAGTCCGCTAGGTCCGCAGACCAAGTCCGTAGGTCCGGGGTCGGACCAAGATATCCAGCTGATTATCAATAAAATAGCTCGATTCCGGGCCGGTTTTTGGGGCTTAAGCCGGCGTTTTGAGTCCCCAAAATACGGACTTAAGCACTTTTCCCTGGTATTTCAGTAGTGTTTGTTCCTTCGGTCATGACGATCGAGTTCGAGCTGGCCGGACAAAAGTTCGCAGGCATCAACGTCGGGCCGCTGTTCAAGTTCAATCCGTCCGTGTCGTTTCTCGCCGCCTGCAGGGACAGTGCGGAGGTGGACCGGATGTGGGAGAAATTGTCCCAAAGCGGCGGCCCGGCGCTCATGGACCTCGGCGAGTACCCCTTCAGCGAGAGGTACGGCTGGACGCAGGACCGGTACGGCCTTTCGTGGCAGGTGTTGGCCATGGGGTCTCGCGGGATCAAGCAGAAAATCATCCCCACACTGATGTACGCCGGCGCGCAGTGGGGCCGAGCGGAAGCGGCGGTCCGTCTGTACGCGAAGGTCTTCCCCGGGTCCGCGATCGCCGACCTGCCCTGGGGCGACTTTACGGGAGCTTCACGGACAGGTTCGGCATCCACCGGATGGCGAACCACACGTATCCGAAGAAGAGCTGAGCGACCCGCACCTTCCCGAGGCACTTTGCCGGATCGCCCATGGAGCCCTTTGCGACGGGACAACTTCCGCCCCAGTGCGTTGGCGAGCGCGTCCCTTTCCCTTTATTTCATCGACCGATGGTGATAGATTGACGGCCGCAGGTCGGTCGGTTGGATGGGCCGGACCTGACGGTCTTCTCAGGAGGGAGGCATGAACAGGTCAAGACACACCCCGCGGCCGGACCCTCCGGCTGGAAACCGGCCTGGCGGGATGCGTCAAGCCGCGCCGAAGATAACCATGAATGCCGCGACCGGCCGGGAGGCCTATCGGATCCCGATTATCGGCGGGTTGCTCGCCGCGGGCATTCTCGCTTTGGCCGTCGGGGCAGGGGCCGCGGAGATCCATGTCGCCGTGACCGGAAAGAACTCCAATCCCGGGACGAAGACGGCCCCGTTGCGTACCATCCAGAGAGCGGCCGAGCTGGCCCGGCCCGGCGATATCATCACCGTTCACGAGGGCATCTACCGTGAGCGGGTCAGCCCGCCGCGAGGCGGGGAATCCGAGGCCAGGCGGATCGTTTTCCAGGCCGCGCCCGGCGAGAAGGTCGAGATCAAGGGATCGGAGGCCGTCACTGGCTGGGTGAAGGCCGGGGACGCCGTGTGGAAGGCGACCATCCCCAATTCCTTTTTCGGGAACTTCAATCCATACTCCGACCTCATCCGCGGCGACTGGTTCGATCCCAGGGGCCGCGAGCATCACACCGGAGCAGTTTACCTCGACGGCGAGTGGCTGACGGAAGCGGCCGGGTTCGACGACGTGCTGAAGCCGGCCGGCGCGACGCCGCTCTGGTTCGGCCGCGTCGGCGAGAAAGAGACGACGATCTGGGCGCAATTTCCCGGGGTCGATCCCAACGACCGGCTGGTCGAGGTCAACGTTCGCCGAACGGTGTTCTATCCCGAGAAGACGGGGGTCGACTTCATCACGGTGCGCGGCTTCGTCATGCGGCAGGCCGCGACACCGTGGGCGCCTCCGACCGCCGAGCAGATCGGACTCGTCGGCCCTCACTGGAGCAAGGGCTGGATCATCGAGAACAACGTCGTCAGCCACTCCGTCTGTTCCGGCATCTCTCTCGGGAAGTACGGAGACCGATGGGACAACACCTCGAAGGACACCGCCGAGGGCTACGTCAAGACGATCGAGCGGGCCCTCGAAAACGGCTGGAACAAGGAGACGGTCGGGGGCCATGTCGTCCGCGGAAACGTCGTGTCGCACTGCGAGCAGGCCGGCATCGTCGGCAGCCTGGGACCGGCTTTCAGCGTCGTCACCGGAAACACCATTCACGACATCCACGTGCGGCGACTGTTCAGCGGCGCGGAGATGGCGGGCATCAAATTCCACGGCGCGGTCGACGTCGAGATCAGCCGCAACCACATCTACCGGACCGTGCGCGGGCTCTGGCTCGACTGGATGGCCCAGGGAACGAGGGTCACCTCGAACCTCTTTCACGAGAACCTGAGCGAGGACCTGTTCGTCGAGGTGGACCACGGGCCGTTCGTGGTCGACAACAACATCTTCCTCTCGCCGTCGACCCTGCTCAGCGTTTCTCAGGGCGGGGCCTACGTTCACAACCTCATGGCGGGGTCGCTCCGGTTGATCCCCTATGACGCGCGGCAGACGCCCTACCTCAAGGCCCATTCGACCGAACTCGCGGGGATGCACGACAACCCTTATGGGGACGACCGCTGGTTCAACAACCTGCTGGTGAAGCCGGCCGACCTGAGCTCGTATGATTCGGCACCGCTGCCGGTCCGGATGCGGGGGAACGTCTTCCTCGCGGGCGCCAAGCCGTCCAAACACGGGAGGGATCCCGTCGAGGATGCGGGATTCGAACCGGGGATCAGGCTGGTCGAAGACTCCGGCGGCGGCTTCAGGCTTGAATTCTCGTCCGCCGGGGTCTGGGCGAAAGGGCGGCGTCTGCTCGTGACGACCGAACGTCTCGGCAGGGCCGAGATCCCGGACCTGCCCTACGAAAGCGCCGAAGGGGCCCCGCTCCGGATCGATGCCGACTACTTCGGCAAACCGAGGGACGCGTCGAATCCGACGGCCGGGCCCTTCGAGAATCCGGGAGGGGGACGGCTCTCGCTCGAGGTTTGGCCGACCGGCTGGGAATAGACGCCGTCGGGCCGCCTCAGCGGCGGGGGTCGAATCCCTTTCGTCGTTCCGGCGGCGAGGAGCCCGATAAACGGGACGGCCCGTCCGGGCGTATACTGGAGTGACATGGACCGCTGCTCGAAAACGGTCGCCGGGATATTCGGGACATTCGTCCTGGCCGCCCTGGTGTTCGTCCCTTGCACTCTGACGCGGTCATCCGACACGCTCGACCGAACGCGCGGCGTCTTCATCAAGAAGTCGTTTCCGGAAAGGGCCTACCTGTTCCTCCCCCGGTACCTGTCGTTGAAAACCCGGCCGAGGCCGGGTCTAAGCGTCCGGGCTCATCCGGGCCGCTGGGCGGGCGGCCCCGCGCTGTTTGCCGTCTTGGGCATCCTCGATTACGCCGCCTTCTGCCGCCGCCGCCGGGGCCGGGCCTCAGCCTCCGATTGACAAATTAAGATTCAGCCTCTTTTTCCATCTGTACGGCAAGTTGCCAAGCCGCGACCCCAGGCGGACCCCAAGCGGCTGGCTTTCCCGGCTTGCCTGGATTAGAATGAAGCGCAATCCCAAGACGGAGGCGGCCATGCGCGGACTGGAAGACAGGCGGATCCTCGTCACCGGCGGCGCCCAGGGCATCGGCGCGGCGACGGCGGCCAGGTTCATCGAGGAAGGGGCCCGGGTGATGGTCCTCGATCGAAGCGCCGCGGGCCTCACGGACATCCGCCGGAGCCTCCCGAAGCTCGAGGCCGTCCTCATGGCCGACGTCTCCGACGCCGAAGCCGTTCGCGACGCCTTCGGCCGGCTCGACGGCCTCTGGGGAGGCCTCGACGTCCTCGTCAACAACGCCGGGATCAGCCTCCGCCACCGTTTTCTCGACATCAGCCCGGAGGAATGGCGGCGGGTTCTGGCGACCAACCTCGACGGCGTGTTCCTCTGCGCCCGCGAGGCCGCGCGCCGCATGGCGGAAGCGGACTCCGGCGGCGTCATCCTCAACATGGGCTCGACCAACGGGATCATGGGCTACCATCACTACGCGGACTACAACGCGTCCAAGGCGGCGGTGATCGAGCTCACCAAGTCCATGGCTCTCGAACTGGCCCCCCGGGTGCGGGTCAATTGCGTCTGTCCCGGCTACATCCTGACGCCCATGCAGGAGGCCGAATACACGCCCCAAATGATCAGAGCCTTCGAAGCCAAGATCCCTCTCAGGCGGCTCGGGCGCCCCGCCGACGTGGCCGCCCTCTTCGCCTTCCTGGCCTCCGGCGACGCCGCCTTCATCACGGGCCACGCCTTTGTCGTCGACGGAGGCGAGATCACCGGGGGCCTGGCCAGCCAGAGGCAATGAGAGCGGCCATGCCCCCAGGCGAAAGCGGGCGCATGGGTAACAGGGTGACGGCGAAACCGCGAGCCGCCCGGTTCGACGCTTTTCGGGAGAGGAACGAACAGCCATGAAGCTCGACGCGGCGTCCCTGATCGGCAAGTGGGGCATCCCGGTGGCCACTTTCGTCTACTGCTACATCAGCGGACTCGTTCCGGTCGTCAACGCCGAGGCTTTCCTGATCTTCGTCTCCGCGGTCGCGCTGTCCAAGTCGCAGTTCCTGGTCGTCACCGCCCTGGCCACCCTGGGCCAAATGGCGGCCAAATCGACGATGTATTTCATCGCCAGGACCTCCTTCCGCCGACCGCCGCGAAAGTACGCCGAAAAGTTCGCCCGAACCCGGGAGAAACTCGAGCGCTGGCGCCACGGCGTGGCCGCCTTCTTTTTCGTGAGCTCGAGCACCGGTTTCCCCCCGTTCTACGTGGTCAGCATCCTGTCCGGCATGATGCGCCTCAACTTCCTGACTTTCCTCGTCTTCGGGGCGGCCGGCCGCTTCGTCCGCTTCGGCCTGATGGTCCTCTTTCCGCAGCTTCTCAAGGGCGTTTTTCATTAGCGGCGGCCCGCAATTCCGCCCCTGCGTTTACCGGCAGCGACGGGCCCCCGGCCGGCTTGCCAGATTCCCCCCTTGTGTGATATCCAATGGGCTGACGCCATGCCAAACGCGCGCCGTCGGTCTTGCCCACCGAAAGGAAACTGACCATGCATCTTGTCCCCATCGACTGGATCATCATCGCCGGCACCATTCTCGTCTGTTTCGTCCCCTCGCTGTTCTTCGGCAAGAGGTCCGGCAAGAGCACGACCGAGTTTTTCGTCTCCGGCCGGGCGGTGCCCTGGTGGCTGGCCGGGTTCTCGATGGTGGCCACCACCTTCAGCAGCGACACCCCCAATCTCGTCACGGACATCGTCCGCCGCAACGGCGTCGCCGGCAACTGGGTCTGGTGGGCGTTCACCCTGACCGGGGTGGCGACGGTCTTCTTCTACGCCCGGATGTGGCGGCGCTCCGAGGTCATGACCGACCTCGAATTCTACGAGCTCCGCTACTCGGGGAGGGCGGCCAGCGTCGTCCGCGGCTTCCGGTCGGTGTATCTCGGTTTCCTGTTCAACGTCATCATCATGGCCACCGTGAATCTGGCCGCCTGCAAGATCGCCGCCATCATGTTCGGCCTGCCGCGCTGGCAGACGCTCCTCCTGGTCGGCGTTCTCAACGTCGTCTTCGCGACCTTCACCGGGCTCTGGGGGGTCCTGGTCATCGACATGTTCCAGCTCTTCATCATGATGACGGCCGTCGTGGCCGCCGCCTACTTCGCCGTGGTCCAGGTCGGGGGCCTGCACGCCATGGTTTCCACCCTGTCCTCCCAGGTCGGTCCGAACGGGCTCAACTACCTGAGCATGCTGCCGAATTTCCGGAGCAACTGGGACCTGGCCATCGCCATATTCATCATGCCCCTGGCCGTCCAGTGGTGGGCCGTCTGGTACCCGGGCGCCGAGCCGGGCGGCGGCAGCTACATCGCGCAGCGCATGCTGGCCTCGAAATCCGAAAAGGATTCCCTCGGCTCGGTGCTGTTCTTCAACATCGCCCATTACGTCATGCGCCCCTGGCCGTGGATCCTGGTGGCCCTCTGCTCGCTGATCGTCTTCCCGCAGCTCTCCGATATCCAGAAGGCCTTCCCGCACCTCAACCCGCGGCTTCTCGGCAACGATATCGCCTACCCGGCCATGTTGAAATTCCTCCCGGCGGGATTCCTCGGCCTGATGGTCGGGGGGCTCATCGCCGCCAACTCCTCGACCAACCTCACCCACCTCAACTGGGGAGCGTCGTATCTCGTCCACGACTTCTACCGCCGGTTTCTCCACAGAGAAGCCCCCGAAAGGCACTATGTCCTGGCCGCCCGGCTGGCCACGGTCATCCTGTTCCTGGCGGCCGGGGGGATGGTCTTCATCCTCGACACGGCCAAGGACAGCTTCGATATCATCCTGCAGGTCGGCGCGGGCACGGGCCTGCTGTACCTGGTCCGCTGGTTCTGGTGGCGGGTCAACGCCTGGGCCGAGGTCAACGCGATGATAAGCTCATTCGCCTTCTCCGTGTTCCTGCTCGTCATCCGCAAGTTCGGGGTCGTCGTGCCGACCCACTATGCCCTCATCCTGACGGTCGCGGTGACCACGGTCTGCTGGATGCTGACCGCCTACCTCGGTCCCCAGAACGACAGGGAGACCCTGATCAGGTTCTATAAAAAGGTCCGGCCCTTCGGACCGGGTTGGGCCAAGGTCCGCAAGGAGGCCGGCATCACCGAAGCCCCGGCCAAAACCGCCCACGAGAACTTCCCCCTCTCCCTGGTCGGCTGGGTGTCCGGGTCCCTGACGATCTGGTCGGCCCTCTTCACCGTGGGGAATTTCCTCTACGGTCGATACGCCTACGCCTTCGCCCTTCTGGGCGTCTTCGTCGTGAGCGGACTGGTTCTCATTCGCGTGGTCACGAGGCTCTGGGACAAGGGCCCGGAGACCGTTGCGGAAGGCGGAAAATGATGGGCGCGCCCCGGGGGGCCCCGGGGGCCGTCCCGTCGGTTGAGGAATGACGGAAACGGCGCTACAATAGAGGACCCATGAACGCCGTGCCCATCGTCATCGGGACCCTGCTCCTCGTCGCCCTCGCGTACCGTTATTACAGCGCCTTCATCGCCGCCAAGGTCCTGACCCTGAACGACAGCCGGACGACCCCCGCCCACACCCTGAACGACGGCGCGAATTACCACCCGACGAACAAGTGGGTCCTGTTCGGCCACCATTTCGCGGCCATCGCCGGCGCCGGGCCCCTCATCGGCCCGGTCCTGGCCGCCCAGTTCGGCTACGCCCCGGGGCTGCTCTGGATGCTCATCGGGGCGGTCCTGGCCGGAGGCGTCCACGACTTCATGGTCCTGGCCGCCTCGGTCCGGCGCAAGGGCAAGTCGCTGGCCGAGATCGCCCGCCACGAGGTCAGCCCGCTCGGGGGTGTCGTCGCCTCCGTGGCCATCCTGATCATTATCGTGGTGGCCCTGTCCGGCCTGGGCCTGGCCGTGGTCAACGCCCTCAGGGACAGCGCCTGGGGCACCTTCACCATCGCCATGACCATCCCCATCGCCCTGTTCGTCGGGCTGTGGATGAACAAGATCCGGCCGGGAAAGATCGGCGAGGCCAGCGTCATCGGCGTCATCGGCGTGTTCGCCGCCGTCATCTTCGGCAACACGGTCGCCCAATCCTCCCTGGCCCATGTCTTCACGCTGTCGCGGGAGGGCATTATCCTGGCCCTGGCCGCCTACGGGTTCGTCGCCTCCGTGCTCCCCGTCTGGCTTCTCCTGGCGCCGCGCGATTACCTCAGCTCCTACCTCAAGGTCGGCACGATCCTGGCCCTGCTGGCCGGAGTGTTGATCGTCCGCCCGCACCTGAAGATGCCCGCCGTCACCCAGTACGTCCACGGCGGCGGGCCGATCATCCCCGGCCCGCTCTTCCCCTTCCTGTTCATCACCATCGCCTGCGGGGCGATTTCGGGTTTCCACGCCCTCGTCTCGTCGGGGACGACGCCCAAGATGGTGATGAAGGAATCCGAAACCCGGATGATCGGCTACGGGGCCATGCTGGTCGAGGCGGTGGTCGGCATCGTCGCCCTCATCGCCGCGTGTTCTCTCTTCCCCGCCGACTATTTCGCCATCAACCTCAGCCCGGAGAAATTCACGGCCCTGGGGATGACGCCCGTCAACCTGTCCGAGCTCTCCCGCGAAGTCGGGGAAAACGTCATGGGCCGGCCGGGCGGGGCCGTTTCGCTCGCCGTGGGCTTTACGCAGATCTTCACGGCCATCCCCGGCCTGCGGAGCCTCATGTCCTACTTTTACCACTTCGCCATCATGTTCGAGGCCCTGTTCATCCTGACCACGATCGACGCCGGGACGAGGATCGCCCGCTTCCTGGTCCAGGAGTTCGCCGGCCGGGTTTGGAAGCCGATGGAGCGGGCCAACTGGCTGCCGGGCTCGCTCGGCGCGACCCTCTTCGTTGTTTTCGCCTGGGCCTATTTCATCTGGACGGGAAACATCAGCAACATCTGGCCGATGTTCGGCACCGCCAACCAGCTCCTGGCGGGCGTGGCCCTGGCGGTGGTCACGGCCGCGCTCATCAACGCCGGCAAGGTCCGCTATGTCTGGGTGAGTCTGGTTCCGCTGGCTTTTGTGGCGGTCACGACGCTCTACGCCGCTTGGCGGAACATCTTCGACAACTTCATCCCGGGCATGGCCGTGCCGGGCCAAAGGATCCTGGGTTTCGTCAACGTGACGCTCACGGTGGTCATCATGGCCTGCTCGGTCTTCATCCTCATCGAGGCCGCCCGCCGCTCCTACAGGGTCCTGGTCAAGGACCGGTACACAGTCCGCGGGGAAGCGGTGTCGGCCTCCGAGCCCGGCTTCCAGCCTCCCGATTTCGGCGAGGCGTAAAACCGCGCCATCCTCGATCGGAAGATCAGCCCCGGCCCCGCCGGGGGAAGAAGCGGGCATCCAACGGGGCTTCATGCGAAGACTGTAAACGAGACGGAGCGGATGTAAAGCTCCTTGGCGCCCCTTCCGTTCGGCGGCTCCGCGGCACGGGCGTCTCCCCTGACGAACGCCGGGTCCCCTTGGCATAAATCATGCTGCTTCAGTGGGAAAAACGGAGGCGCAAATGAGCGAAAAGATTATCGGCCGCAAGGAGTTTATCTCGGCCCTGGGCAAGTTCGGTGCCGGAACGTGCCTGTGCGCCGCCGCGGCAGGAATGAACGCCGCGTTGAACGGCGAGCCTCTTCCGTCGCGTCCGTCCCAGACCACGCCCCCGCCGAAAAACCCCGAAGAAACCAAACCCGGCGACAAGACGGTCGCCCGTCAGGCCAAGCGCATGGAGTTCGGCGACGGCTGGCTCAGGCGGTTTTTCGAAGCCGTGGACCAGACGCTCGACGAGCCCTCCCGTCTGAAGCTGATGACGGCGAACGGGAAGTCCTGCTTCGGGGCTTTCGCCGGCCCGGCCAAGCAGCCGCCCCGGCCCGACGAACTGGAGCGGTTCCTCCAGTGGATCGCCGCTCAGGGAAAGGAACGGGGATATGCGGTCGAAGGCAAGGTCATCTCCTTCGAGTTTGTCGGCAGCGCGGAAACGGGCCGGGCGTCTCCGGAAAAGATCTGCCTTTGCCCAATGGCGGAGGGCCAACTTCCGGGAAAAATCTCTCCCACATTCTGCCTCTGCTCGGTCGGCTATGTCAAGGAGATGCACGAGCGCCGGCTCGGCCGTTCCGTGGAGGTCGAGCTGGTCGATTCGGTCCTCAAGGGCGGAAGCCGCTGCAAGTTCAGAATGACGGTCATGTGACGGCGCGGTCTCTTCTGGATCGTCCGGGCCGTTTTCCGAGCGCACACGGTTTCAGCGCCACTCGGGCCTGTGGAAATAGAACCTGCCTGCGCCTTTCTCGCCTGATCGCGGGTCCGAGATAACGAGATCGATGACGACCCACGGCCCTGAGGATTGCGCCTTGGGCAGAGGCGTCTGGATGAGGTATCCGAACATCTGCTGGGCCGGTCCGCTCGCCTCCTTGACCCTGTTGACGACGAGGACGGGGACCTGCTCACCATCGATGGTCACTCGGATGTCAGCGGCGCCGAGCTCCGGCGCGATGTCGATCTCGGGGAGCTTGGCCAGGCCCTCCGTGCCCCCGGCTTTCTGGATGACCGCCCCGGCCTTGCCGAGGCTCATGGGGCGGAAATAGATCTCATAAGAGGCGTAGCCGCCCTGCGGACGCCAGGCGTTGACGGCGTAGACCTCCAGCCGGTCGAAGCGCGGGTTGATCTCGAGGTCGCCGAACGCGGGGACGTTCCAGGCCCAGTACTCGAGCGACTTTTCGCGGTAGTCCTTGACGGCGGCCAGGGCGATGTACAGTCCTTGGTCCGCGGTGACGGAATACCGGCCATCCGGGCCGCTCACGGCCGTCGCGACCGCCTCGAAGCCCGCGTCCATCAGTTCGATGTTCGCGCCGGCGATGGGATTCCCGTCGAACCCGGTAACCCGGCCGAAGATCCTGGCCTTCGCCTCGCCGTTCGGGATCCCGTGGCCCGGGGCCGCGGGGCCAGCGTCGAGGAGAACGGCCAGGCAAAGTGCTGCTGCCAAAAGTACGGACCTTCTCATCAGGGCCTCCCAATGGTTCCGATAAATTGCCCAGGGGCCATCCCAGCATGTCCCGGCCGCCGCGCGCCGAGCGGTCCGGCGGAACCTGGCTTCCAGCCGCCCGATTTCGGAGAAAAAGCCTCTCCTCATTCTCGACTCCCGCCGGAAGCCCTGCTATTGCGCCCGTCTGATCTTAACACAAGGGAGGGTCTAAACGCCCTCGCTCTGGTTCGTCAGCGGCTCAGACGCCGATGATCCCGGGGCGGAACCGTCAGGAATCCGGCACGACCGGCATCCGTCCCGGAGGGTTCCGAATTTCAGACATCCGATTTCGGCTTCTTGACTTCGGCGGGAGGGCGAGCTAAACCGCTGACCACGGCAACCCTTCTTGACATCGTCGTTGGAGCCGGGGCGCCGTCATTAGCTCTCGATTGTCTTCAGGACAGCCGGGGGCCGGCGCAGAGAGATAAGAATCGATCCTCGAAAAGCATTCGACAGATACGGGAAGGGAAGTCGCCGTCGCAAGCCAAAGGGCGCCGATTATCCGGATCCGGCATAACCGGGAGCCCTACTTCAGCAGCCTGATGCCGTCGATCTGGAGCGTGAACGCGCCCGGTGTGTTGGCGGCGCCGACAAGGACGCCTATGATGTCATGGCCGTCGACCCCGAACTTCGCGAACGGGAAGTCGAACTCCTTCCATTCTGGCCCCACTTCCAGGGCCTGGATGCGCGGAATGAAGCCGAGGCTCTGACTGTAGACCATGACCGCGAATGCGCCCCCGCTCCCCTTGGCCCAGAGCCTCAGGGCCTTCCAGGCCGAAAGGTCGGCCGGGGCCATGGGCGCCGGGCCCGGCAGGAACATCGCTCCCGCCCAGGGGATGGTTCCCTCTTCGGAAATGGCGCCCTTGACGTGCAGCGACTGCCAGCCTTCCGCGGCCTTCTCCTTGACGAGGGACATCTCGGCCGTCGATTTCCCGCCCAGGATGGAGTCCGTCGAGACGACCCAGCCTGAAAGCGTTCGGAGCTCGGTCGTTATCCATACTACTCCTTGACGTTGCGTCAATGTCGAGCGCTCGGGTCGGCGATCGTGCTGATTCGTTGCGCCTGAGTGTCTGGGAAAGTTCCGGGCCAATTCGGCCCCGGCAGCCAAGGGATCGTTCCCCTATGCCCTGCCAAGAGCCGGGCCCCGCGAGATTTCGAGACCTTTCTTCTTCCGGCGGTTGGAGCTATGATAGGGGCTCTCGATTGCGAGTCAAGAATGGCCACGACGCCCAAAAGCCCGGTCACGGTTTCCCGAAGCTTAGCCGCCGGCTGTCTCTTCGCCCTCGCCGCGGCTTGCTCCCGGGCACCCGCGGCGCCGCCTGCCGTTCCGCCCGTGATCCCGGCCCCGCGATACGTCAGCCACTCTGGCGGCGTGCTGACGCTCGGCCGCCAAACACTAATAGTCGTCAATAAGGACGCCGAAGCGCGTGTCAGGGAAATCGCCGGCATTCTCCGTGAAGGCCTGAGCGACGCGGCCGGGATCGACGCCTCCGTCGACACGGACAAAACGCTTCCCCGCGAAGGCACGATCAGGCTCAGGCTGGTTTCCGGCGGCCAACCCCTCTCCCCGGAGGCCTATCGGCTCGAAGTCGGTTCCGCAGTGGAGATCACGGCCTCCGACCCCAGCGGACTTCTCTGGGGCGCGCAGACTCTCCTGCAAAGCATCCAAGCGTCCGGCTCCTCCGCTTCGATTCCAAAAGGGACCGTGACCGACAGCCCGGGCCGTCCCTGGCGCGGACTGATGCTCGACCCCGTGCGCTCCTTCCTCGACCTCGATTTCATCCGACGGACGATCCGCGTCATGTCGGCCGCCAAGATGAACGTCCTCCACCTCCATCTGATCGACGACCAGGCTTGGCGGTTCGAATCGAAGGCCTTCCCGAAGTGCAACCGTCCCGGAGAGCCCTTCTACACCCAGCCCGAGCTGCGGGACCTCGTGGCCTTCGCCGCCCGCTACGGCGTCGAGATCGTCCCGGAATTCGACGTCCCCGGCCACTCGATGACGGCGGTCAACGCCTATCCGGAACTCGATTGCGAGCGCCGCCCCCGGAAGATGAACCAGGCCATTCTCTGCGCGGGCCGGCCGTTCACCCGGGAGTTCATCGACGGGTTGATCGCCGAGTCCGCCTCAGTCTTCCCATCCCCATACATCCATCTCGGCGGCGACGAACCGTACGCCATCCGCCGCTGGGCTTCCTGCCCGGACTGCCGGGCCCGGATGGAGCGGGAAGGCGTGACGGGCCTCGAGGCTCTCTACCACGTCTTCATCAACGACCTCGACCGGATGGCCAAAAGGCGCGGCAAGACTCTCATCGTGTGGAACGACGCCGTCCATCCTGGGATCGCTCCCGAGCCCGAGAAGGACATCATCATCGATGCCTGGACGGAGTTCGACACCGTGGCCGCTCTCGCCGGGGCCGGGTATCCCTTGCTGAATTCGTCAAACGGGCCTCTCTACCTCACCTCCTTCGGCTTGCGCGAAGGTTTGCCTCTCGCGGCCGTCGAAGCCTGGAAGCCCTATCTCTTCCCTTCTCCGGGCCCCAGCCGCGGTGACCGGACGCTCTCCTACAGGACGCTGCCCCCGGAGGCCCGAATCCTGGGCGGCCATGCCTCGGCATGGGCCACGGAGCAGGGGCTGGCCGAGCGCCGGCTATATCCGCGTCTTCTCGCCGTGGCCGAGAACCTCTGGCGGGAGGATCTTCCGACGGACGAGGCGGAATTCCAGTCCCGCTACCGGGCCGGGTTCGCGGCGTTTCTGGAACGGATGGGCATCCCCGGAGACGACGCGGCGCCCGAGGAGCGGCCCTTTCCAGGTCCGGACGGCGCGCTCCCGGCCGCCCAAAGTCCCTTCCCGACATGGGCCGTGAGCCCGAAGACGTACCGTGATTTTTGCCTTTCCTTCGACCTCCAGGCTCCGGCCGGCAGCGATCACACCGGCGTGTTCATCCGTTGCGCCGGCGTCCCCGCGACCGGGTCCGACCCGGAGGGATTTCCCATCGTCGCCGCGGCCCCGCCGGGGCTCGTCATGAGCGGGGACCTCCGCCTTGCCGAGGGCTGGGATCACTTCGAGGTCGCGGTCCGCGGTCCGATCATTGCGCTGACCATCAATGGCGGACTCGCCTGGTCGGTGGTGGATCCCTCTCCGCGCGCGGGCCCGATCGTGCTCAAGAGCACGGGACCCGGGTGGCGGATTCGTCAGGTTCGCCTCCAGAGGCTGGAGGGGACAGAATGACCATTCGGGTATTCGGCGGCAAAGTCGCGCTCGGACGCGCGGCGGCGGTTCAGGCCGCGGACATCATCAGACGCGCCATCGGCGAACGGGGAGCGGCCCGCATCCTCGTCGCGACCGGCAGCTCTCAGCTCGAATTTCTCGACGCCCTCACGGCCGCCCCAGACCTCGCCTGGCCGCGGGTCGAGATGTTTCACCTGGACGAATACGTAGGTCTTCCGGCCGGCCACCCGGCCGGTTTTCGACGATACCTGCTCGAGCGGCTGATCCGGAGGACGGGCATCACGCGCTATCACCTTCTGGACGGGGAAATGGACCCTGAAGGGACCTGCGAGCGGGTTGGGCGCCTCCTCGCGGCGGCTCCGGTCGATACGGCTTTCGTCGGAATCGGCGAGAACGGGCACGTGGCCTTCAATGACCCGCCGGCCGATTTCGAGATCGACGCCCCCTATCTCATCGTGCGGCTCGACGAGGCCTGCCGCCGGCAGCAGGTCGGCGAGGGCTGGTTCCGGACGATCGGTGACGTCCCCGAGCGGGCCATCACGATTTCCGTGCGTCAGATCATGAAGGCCCGGGTCGTCATCTCCGTCGTGCCCGACGCCCGCAAGGCCGAGGCGGTGCGGCGCTCGCTGGAGGGGCCCATCGGTCCGGAGACGCCCGCCTCCATCCTGCGCACGCATCCCGACGCGACGCTCTACCTCGACCAGACCTCGGCCTCCCTTCTCGCGCCCGGGACGCTCCGCCGAAGTGCGTCGGCGGTTTAAAGCACGGCCGGGCTTGGGGTCGCTCCTGGGATGCCGGCGTCCATTTCCGGCACTCGACTGCGAAACCCGGCTTCAGGGTCCGGCTTTGGAATCCGCGAGATCAAGCTCGCTTATCGTGACAGATGACGACCCGCAGCCAAGCACTGGGCGGCGGAATTCGCGAGTTCGTGCCAGGCGGGTTCAGAAAGCCGTGTTGAATACGGGGAGGATCCTGAGTCCCTTGGGATTGTCGCGGATGATATTGACGACCCCGATCTGGACGCCGCGCTCCACGCTCCAGGCGTAGTTGACGATCCCCACGGCGAGACCGTTGAGGGTCCCTCTGATGTGGTTGAAGGGGCTGGCGGCGAAGCCCGAAAGGCGACCGGATTTCTCGACCCGGACCATGGCCCCGGCCACGAAGGCGCCCTTGAGCGACTTGCCCCCGACCCCGATTCCGCCGAGCGCGACACCCCGGATTTCGGGAGCGCCCGCGCCCAGGCCTCCAATGACGACCCCTCTGATGAGTTCGCCGGCCCCGACGCCCAGGCCGCCCAGGGCAAGGCCCGAGAGCTTCTCGCCCGCGCCCGCGCCCAGGCCTCCGAAGACGAGACCGGTCATATTCTTTCCGGCCCCGACTCCGAGACCGCCGACGGCGATCCCTTTGAAATTATCTCCGGCCCCGGCCCCGAGACCGCCGATACAGAGCCCCGTCACGTTCTTCCCCGCGCCGGCCCCGAGACCGCCGATGGTGATCCCGGCCAGGTTCTCCCCCGCGCCGACGCCGGCCCCGCCGATGTTCAGGCCCGTCATGTTTTCCCCGGCTCCCATGCCCAGGCCGCCGACATTGATCCCGGTGATGTCCTCCCCCGCCCCGCCGCCGATCAGGCCGATGTTCAGGCCCGTCATGTTCTTGTCGGCGCCCGCGCCGAGCAGGCCCAGCTGAACGCCGGTCATCGTGCCCCCGCCCGGCATCAGCCCGAGCGAGAGTCCCTTGACGACGGAGTCCTTGTTATCCTTCCTCGGCTGCCACAGCGTGACGTTGACGCCTGTTATCCGCCGCACCCGGCTGTCGCGGAAGTTGAACCGGAGCCCCGTGAAATCCTTTGAGTTCCCGACGCTGAGTCCCCATTTATGGGAGGGAACGTCGATGCTTTGGCCGAATGCCACGTGTGTTTGCGGGAATCCGAAGGCCAGGCCCGCGGCCAAAACGGTCCGTCCCGCTCTTTTCAGGATGTCGATCTTGCTCATGAGCACTCCTCCCACCGGCGGCGCCGGCTCAACGATCCCCTCTCCGGGCCACACCCCTGCCCTTCTCAATTCTATACGAAATCGCCAAAAGAAAGGTTCCCCTTTGGCGGCGCCGGCGTGAATCCTCCGAAGGGGCACTTCAACTCCGCTCGTCCGGCTGAATTCCAGCCTTCTCGAGGTCCACGCGACGTCATTGTGGGGTTATGATGCACAGGAAGGACGCCCAACAGTCGTCACCCCGACGAGCCCCTCGTTGACGGACCGCATGACCGGGGCCTTCCAGCGGAAGCCCCCGCCGGAGGGATGAAGATGCGGGATGAGTTCGGTTTGCTCCGACGGACGGGAACATCCACCTTTTCGCGGCCGGACGGAAGACGGCCTTGCCGGCCGCCCGACATCCAGGTTCGGGCTCCCCTCTAGTTCTTCAGGCCCGGCTCGACGTACTGAGACTTCCAGATCGGGTCCGTGAGCTTCGCGACTTCCTTGTTGTAGGCGATCATCCCCGCTTTGTATTCCGGGTCGGTGGCGGCGGCCAGGGCGTTGTCGTCGAGCGGCTCGAGGTCGTACTCCTTGAGCCACTTGTGGAACTCGGCGAAGTGGTCCCGGATGGGGCAGGGCATCAGCCAGTTGCCCCTGTCCTCGAGACTGCGATCGGCGTTCTTCTCGTATCCGTATTCCTTCTGCCAATCTCTGACCCGGGCGAAGAAAGGATGGGCCCAAACGTCGTTGAGCGTCTTGCCTCGGGCGTAGGCGTCATTGATGTTGCACGGCGAGAACGGCATGAACACGCAGGGAGACACCTTGCCCGCGGCGTTGATGGCCATGAATCCCCCCGCGCGTCCGGCCGAAATGCAGCCCTTGGAGATCGTGCCGCCGTTCCAAAAGTCGGCCACGAACATCTGTTTCTCCTTGAGCAGATACTCCGCCCTGTCCCAGAGCTGAAGACGCTGCTGCGGTGTCGGGAGGAGCTTCAGGGTCGGGCCCCGGCCGATCGGCATGTAGTGGAAGATCCAGGCATAGTGGACGCCCATCTCCTTGAAGTAGAAATCCATGACTTCGTCCGAGAGGATCTCGTCGGCGTTCTCCCGGGTCGCCGTAAGCGAGATGCCGAAGAGCACTTTGTGCCTCCGAAGCCTTTCCATGGCCGCCAGGATCTTGTCGTAAACCCCGGCCCCGCGCCGGGCTTCGGTCCTTTCCCTCAGCCCCTCGACGGAGACGGCGGGCGTGATGTTGCCCAGCCGGGCCATCCGCCCCGCGGTTTCGTCATCGATCAGGGTGCCGTTTGTGTACATGATGAAAAAGTTATCGCGATGATTTTCGACGAGGTCCAGCACGCCTTTCCCTGCGCTCCTGTAAGCCAACGGCTCTCCGCCGCTGAGGACGAGGAGGTGGGACCCCCAGAGCTCCGTGGCCTCCGTGGCGATCCGGTCGAGGACGGGCCATTCCAGCTTCTCGGAGGCCGCCTGGGAATCGGCATAGCAGCCGATACAGCGGAGGTTGCAGGCGTTGGTCGGGCTGATCACCAGCAGCTGCGGCGGCTCGGTTCCGTATTGCGCCTTGAATTCCGACTGGGGCGGGTGCGTCCCGCCTCCAGTCAGGAAGCCGTGCCAGAGCACGCCCAGGGTGTTGCGGACGCCCGATCCCCTGACGAGCCCCTGAGCCAGGATGTTTTCCGAGGTCCAGATCATGGCTTTGCCGAGCGACAGCATATCGTCGGCGACTTTCGGCGGCAGCGGCCAGACCTGCTTGGCCCGGTCGAGGCGCTTCCTGACCACTCTTTCAACGATGCGGGCCGCGGTGCGCCGGACCGGGCCGATCCTCCCGAGTTGGGCCAGCGACCAGGCCGTCGTGCCCAGGACTTTGATCGCCGCCTGATGGCGGAATCTCGAGAAGCCGGATTTCGTCCCGTTGACCGGAATTGCGGCGCTTTCGACCGAGCCCTCGGCGTGGGCCGTGCGGGTTCTTGCGTGCGAATTCATGCGAGCCTCCCACGAAAAAATGCGTTTCGGAGAAGCTTTGCGCCTCTCCCCCCTTGATGCTCTTTCATTATATCAGTCCGGCCCCGAATTACAACCCGGCAGAGAGGGAACGGGAGGGGCGGCCGCAGCCGAAGTCCGGCGAATTCCGGTTGTGATTCGCCGTTTTCCGCTCTCCGAGGGGTGATCCGCGACTAAATTAATGGCCTGCCGGTCCGTAAAGTGGGCTATAATGAGGCCTCGCCGGGGGCGAGGAAAGGATGGTCAGACCATGAGCGAACGGCCGAAAAAGATCGAGGATTTTCGCGCCAAGGACGACCTCATAGTGGTCACCGGAGCCGGGGGGTTTATCGGCGGCTCTCTCGTCAGGTATTTCCACGACAAGGGCTTCTCCAGGATCCGGGCGGTCGACAAGAAGCCCCTGCCGGACTGGTACCAGGTGACACCCGACGCCGAAAGCCTCTGCCTCGACGTGAGCGAACCGGCCAATTGCGTCCGCGTCTGCGCCGGGGCGGCCGAGGTCTACAACCTGGCCGCCGACATGGGCGGCATGGGCTTCATCGAGCGTTTTCGCATCGAGTGCCTGCGGAGTGTCCTCATCAACACCCACATGATCGAGGCGGCCTGGCGGGCGGGCGCCGACCGTTATTTCTTCTCCTCCTCGGCGTGCGTCTACAACACCGACCTCCAGAAGGATACCGACTCCCCGGCCCTCAAGGAGTCGGACGCCTATCCGGCCATGGCCGAGCGCGGCTACGGCTGGGAAAAGTTGATCTCCGAGATGTTCTGCCAGGAGTACCGGGCCGAGCGCGGCCTGAAGACGTTCGTCGCCAGGTTCCACAACGTCTACGGCCCCTGGGGGACATGGGACGGCGGGCGCGAGAAGGCCCCAGCCGCGCTTTGCCGCAAGGTCATCGAGGCCCGCGAAAAGGGCACGAACACGGTCGAGATCTGGGGCGACGGGACCCGGACGCGGAGTTTCATGTTCATCGAGGACTGCGTCCGCGGGATCGATATGATCATGCACTGCGACGATCTTATCGCAACGCCGATCAACCTCGGGTCCGACGAGCTCGTGTCCGTCAACGACCTTCTGAGCATCATCGAGGAGGCCGCCGGGGCCAAGGTCAAACGGACCTACGACCCCACGGCCCCCAAGGGGGTCGGCGGCCGCAACTCCGACAACACGATGATCAGGGACATTCTGGGCTGGGAGCCGTCCACGCCTCTTCGCGAGGGAATCGCCAAGACCTATGCCTGGATCGAGGATCAGTACAACCTGCGCAAGGCCGGCAGGCGGACGGTGATCTGACGCCCGCGCGTCGGCTACCGCCCCGTGGGGCGCAACCGCCCGGGAATCGGCCGCGACAGGTTTCGGAGTTCCGGAACACAACGCGAATTCCGGGCCTCCCTTACATGTCCCAAGCTGCCGCACGGAGGGGGATTTTCGGGAGTTTCCACCCGGTTGACGCGGCCCCTGCACGCGGGTATGATGAGGGTGATGTCAGCCGGAAAAACCAATGGCGTGGAGGGTAGCATGTCTCTTCGTGACAGGAAATCGGATCTGAGCGCCGTCCTGATTCTCGGCAGTGTCTGGGGTCTGTCCGAGGCGGGGCTCGGCATGTACTTGCGGCAGTGCGCCTCGACCGTTTCCGGATCGCTCATGACCGGCGCGGCCCTCTTCTTTCTGGCCGTCGCCTGGGCTGTCGCGCCCCGCGTCCGGGTGATTGCGGGGATGGTCGTCCTGGCCTCCGCTTTCAAGCTGTTCGACGCCCTGCTGCTGGGGTTGCCTATCCTTCACGGGGCCGTCGCCAACCCGATTTTCGCCATCGTCATGGAGGGCGCGGCCTTCCTGGTCCTGATCGCGGTCCTTCGCGCCGCCCTAACGGCGACATCGGCGGGCCGGGGCCTCGCCGGCGGCCTGAGCGCCCTCCTGGCCGTGAATCTCTTCCCTCTCGTCAGGTTCGCCACCGGAATCCCGGCCTGCGTCGTTCCCGGAACGGCCTACCCGCTCGCGCTGTACCACCTGCCGCTCGCCGTGGCCCTCTCCGCTCTCACGGTCCCGCTGGGGTTCCTGGCCGGGTTCAGGATCGCCGCGCGGGGCTTTGACTTGACGGCGGCCCGCCCGGCCCGGCTGGGCTGGATTTCCCCGGCCGCCCTCGTCCTCTCGCTGGCCGCCCTCACGCTCCTCAGGCTGATCTGATTCCGTCGCTGTTCCAGGACAAACGCGATGGACAAACGCACAGACGGAAAGGTCCGCGGCGTCTCCCGCCGGGACTTCATCAAAGGCATGGGCGCCGGCGCCCTGGGCTCGGCCGTCATCCCCCAGCTGTTAGGACAGGAGGCGATCCAGACCAAGCGGGGGCGGGTGCCCGTCTATGAAAAAAAACAGGTCGCGCTGACCGTCAACGGGAAGCCGGCCTCTCTCATGGTGGCTCCGAACGAGACCCTCCTCGACGTCCTCCGCGACAGGCTCGGCGTGACCGGTCCCAAGAAGGTCTGCGACCACGGCCAGTGCGGCGGCTGCACCGTCCTTCTCGACGGCACGCCCGTGTATGCCTGCATGTCCCTGGCCATCCGGGCCGACGGCCGCTCGGTCACGACGGTCGAGGGGCTGGCCAAGGACGGGCGGCTGCATCCCGTCCAGGATGCTTTCATCGAAAACGACGGCTACCAGTGCGGCTTCTGCACGCCGGGATTTCTGGTGACCGCGGCCGCCTTCCTGGACGGGAACCGGAACCCGGCGACCGGCGAGATCGAACGGGCGCTCTCGGGGAACCTCTGCCGTTGCGGCAACTACCCCAAGATCCACCGGGCCGTCGCGGCGGCGGCCCGGAAAATGAAGGGGGCGTGAGATGGCCGGAAAAAAGCGAGCCGACATCGGGGAAGGCAGCCTCCTTTACAACGATCTGGCGCGGGGCGGCGGCGACCTCTACCCGCCCGTCCGGGACCAGTCGCAGCCGCCGCCGGAGTCCCCCGGCTACACCTATATCGGCAAGCCGACTTCCCGGATCGACGGCCGGGAGGTCGTCACGGGAGAGGCCCTGTATACGCACGACATCAAGCTCCGCGACATGCTCATCGGCAAGATCCTGCGGTCGCCCCACGCCTGCGCCGAGGTGGTCTCGATCGACCTCGCCCCGGCCCTGGCAGTTCCGGGCGTCCTGGCCGGACTCAAGCTGGCCGAAGGCAAGGTCCGTTACGCGGGCGAGCAAGTGGCGGCCGTGGCGGCCGTGGACGCGCGTACCGCCGACAAGGCCCTGACCCGCATCAAGGTGGACTACAAGGTCGTCCCTTTCGTCGTCGAATGGCAAAAAGCCCGCCAGGACGGATCCCCCCGGGTCCGGGACGAAAAATCCAACGTCGAAAAGTTCAATGAATACGCCCGGGGTGACGTGGACAAGGGCTTCGCCGCAGCCGACGTGGTCCTCGAACGCACCTTCTCGACGGGTGTCGAGATCCATCATCCGACGGAGACCCACGGCAGCATCGCCAAGTGGGAGGAAGGCCGGCTCATCGTCCACGATTCGTCGCAGAACGTCCACGGCGTCCGCGACGGGCTGGCCCGGGCCCTGAAGATCCCGGCGGCCGACGTGACCGTGATCACCAGGTACATGGGCGGCGGGTTCGGCAGCAAGCTGGGGGCAAACGACTACACGGTGGCCGCGGCCCGGTTGGCCCGGGAGGCCCGGCGGCCGGTCAAGATCGTCCTGAGCCGCAAGGACAACGCCATGTGCGTCGGCTTCAGGCCTTCGACATACCAGAGCTACAAGGCCGGCGTCAGGAAGGACGGCACCTTGACCGCCCTGAGCGTCGTCAACTTTTCGTGCGGGGGCGTGGGCTACGGCGACGAGATCGCCGAGCCGGTCATCGACCTCTACGAATGCCCGAACTGCAAGGTCGAGGAATTCTCGGTGTTCGACAACACCTGCGCCTCGCGGGCCTGCCGGGCCCCGGGGCACACCCAGTCGATGCTCGGGCTCGAAGGGATGATGGACGCGCTGGCGGCGGCGGTCGGCATGGACCCGCTCGAACTGCGCCGGAAGAACTACTCCACCCGGAACCGCGGCGGCACCGGAATCCCCTATTCGACCAAAGGCCTCGACAAGTGCTACGACGCCGGGGCCAAGGCTGTCGGCTGGGAGCGGAGGAACGCCGTCCCCGGAGCCGGAATTGGCCGGGTGCGCCGCGGGATCGGCGTCTCCTCGAGCATTTGGTGGGGAGGCGGAGTCCCGGGCACCCTGGCCGACATCGTGCTCTATCCGGACGGGAGCGTGGAGGCCGTCTGCGGCACCCAGGACATCGGGACCGGGACCCGGACCCACATGGCGGTCGTGGCCGCCGAAACGCTTGGGCTCGAGCCCAAGGACATCACCGTGCGCCTCGGCGACACGGAATACCCCTGGGCGCCGGCTTCGGGCGGAAGCCAGACGACCCCGTCGGTGGCCCCCGCGGTGCGCGACGCCGCCCTCAAGGCCCTGGACAGGCTGAAACAGATCGCGGCCGAGAAGCTCCAGGTCCGGCCCGAGGACGTCATGATGGAGAGCCGGACGTTCCGGTCCGGCCCCGAACCGTCGAAGTCGATTCCCTTCGCCGAAGTGTATCGCGCCCTCCGCCGCGAGGCCGTGTTCCACGGCGAGCGGCCGGGCTATCCCACCGACAAGTTCGCCTTCAACACCTTCGGGGCCCATTTCGCCGAGGTCGAGGTCGACCTTGACACCGGCAAAGTCCGGGTCCTGAAGTACGCCGCCGCCCACGACAGCGGCCAGATCATCAACACGAGGACGGCCGAAAGCCAGGTCATCGGGGCCGTCACCCAGGGGCTGAGCACGGCCGTCTTCGAGGAAAGGATCATGGATTCGACGACGGGCAACCCGGTCAACCCCAACCTCGAGGATTACAAGATCGCCACCGCCCTCGACGTCCCGGAGATCGGCGTGACCTTCATCCCGATGACGGACCCCCGGCTCAACAACCTGGGCGCCAAGGGGCTGGGCGAGCCGCCCCGAATTCCATCCTCTGCGGCCGTGGCCAACGCCGTGTTCAACGCGATCGGAGTCCATGTCGGCTCGATCCCGATGACCCCGGCCCGCGTCCTGGCGGCCATCGCCCGAAGGGAGGCCCGGTCATGAGAGACTTCAAACTCGCCCAGCCGGGCACGGTCGACGAGTTGGCGGCGGTCCTGTCCGAGGGCCCGGGAGCGATGACGCTCATGTCGGGCGGAACCGACCTTATCGACCTCCTCAAAAGCGGAGTCGCGGCCCCCGATATCGTTGTGGACGTCCAGGGGATCGCCGAGCTGGCGGGAATCACGAGGGACAAGGACGGCCTGCGGGTCGGGCCGATGACCAGGGTCGTCGACCTGGCCGCGCATCCCGATGTCTCCCGCGACTATCCGGTCCTCAAAGAAGCGGCCCTGTCGCTGGCCTCGCCCCAACTCAGAAACGCGGGCACCGTCGGCGGCAACCTGTGCCAGCGGCCGCGGTGCTGGTATTTCCGCGACCCCGAAGTCGTCTGCCTGAAAAAGGGCGGCGACAAGTGCTATGCCTTCCAGGGGCGCAACCAGTACCACGCGATCTTCGGCGGCGACCCCTGTTTCATCGTCTACCCGTCCGACCTGGCCCCGGCCCTGATCAGCCTCGGGGCCCGGGTGACGATCGGGCGGGCCGGAGGCGACCGGGTTGTTCCGCTCGAGAAGTTCTACCAGCCCCCGTCGGTCGATGTGAGGAAGGAAAATATCCTGGCCGGGGACGAGTTTATAAGGAGCGTCTCCGTCCCGGCTCCGAGGCCGGGCCAGAAGAGCGGCTATGTCAAGCTCACGGAACGCGCGACCTGGGACTTCGCCCTGGCCTCTGCGGCCGTGAGCGGGGTCGTCAGGGGGAAAGTCTTTTCGGAGATCGCTATCGTCATGGGCGGCGTGGGGACGGTGCCCTGGCGCATGACCGGGGCCGAGGCCGTGCTCCGCGGAAAGACCGTGACCGAGGCCCTTCTCGACCAGGCCGGCCGCGCGGCGGTCAAGGAGGCCGCGCCGCTGGCCGAGAACGCGTACAAAATCAACCTGACCGCGGCGGCCATCAGGAAGGCCGTCTCCGCGCTCGTCTGAGAGGGACCGGGGGTCCCGCCGCAGGCACGGGATAGCGGCACGGACGCGCCGCGCCCGGGAAAGCGAGAGAGAGAACTTTTGCTGAAATACGGACTGCCCCAACTCTTCGAAACGGTGGCCGCGCGGAAAGGCCTGGCCCTGGCCGTGGTCATCGATTCTTCAGGATCGACCCCCCAGGTTCCTGGCGCCTGGGCCTTGTTTTCCGAAAAGGGCCTGGAACAGGGCACGGTCGGCGGCGGAATCCTCGAAGCCCGTGTGGAGGAGGCGGCCGTCGCATCTCTTGGGGACGGCAAGGCGAGGGTCGCCGAGTTCCGGCTGGACGCCGACCCCGACGACAAGGAGGGCGCCATATGCGGAGGGGCGGTGACCGTTCTCATCGACCCGGGGACCGATGAGGCGCGCCCGACGTTCGAGAAAGCCCGGAAGGGACTGAAGGAACGCCGGCCAGGGGTCTTGCTGACCGTCATCACGCGCCTCGAGGGCGAATTCGCGCGGGTTCGTCGCGAATGGGTTCCGGAGTCGGACCTTTCCAAAGGGACTTCGGTCGAGGGAACCGGAGTGCCGGCCCGGGACCTGGGGAACATTCTGAGGTCGGGCCCGCCCGGGCTCTTCCGCGCCGGGGACACGCTCCGGTTCGCCGACCCCGTCCGGCCGCTGCCGCGGCTGATCATCGCCGGCGCGGGCCACGTCGGTAAAGCCGTGGCGCACCTGGGCCGGCTTCTCGAATTCGGGGTCGTCGTCATCGACGACCGGCCCGAGTTCGCCCAGAGCGACAATGTCCCCGATGCAGACAGTCTGATCGTCGGAGACATCTCCGCCTCTTTGCGGGAAATCCCCGATTCATGGGACGACTTTATCGTAATCGTCACCCGGGGGCACCGGAACGACGCCGAAGCTCTCCGGGCCTGCATCAGGCGGAAGGCCGCCTACGTGGGAATGATCGGCAGCCGGACCAAGGTCAGCCTGATGCGCCGCGAATTTCTCGAGAGCGGCTGGGCGGCGGCCGAGGAATGGGATCGCGTCCATACCCCGATCGGGCTGGACATCGGCTCCAGGACGGTGGAGGAGATCGCGGTCAGCATCGCCGCCGAGCTGGTCCTGGCCCGAAGCAGGCGCAGGGGAGGGGGCCAAGCGTGATCTGGGCCGTGATACTCGCCGCGGGCGAATCCCGGAGGATGGGCGGCCAGAAGCTCCTCCTCCCCTACGGCGACCACACCGTGATCGAGACCATCGTCAAGACCGCCCTGGATTCGAGCCTGGACGGAACGATGGTCGTCCTGGGGGCTGACGAGGTCCCGGTGCGCAGGGTTCTCAAGCCCTATCCCGTCCGGCTGGCCGTCAACAAGGATTACCGTCTGGGCATGCTGTCGACGATCCAGACCGGATTCAGGCACCTGCCGCACAATGCCAGGGCGGCCCTCGTCATGCTCGGCGACCAACCCGAGATCCCGGTCCACGTCATCGAGGAGATATTGCGGGCCTACGGTCGCGGGGACAAGGGGATGGTCATCCCGGTCGCGGAAGGACGGCGCGGACATCCGGTCCTGATCGAGGCGGGGTACAAAAACGAGGTCCTCGGGCTGGACCCCGGAGTCGGCCTGCGTCAACTCATGGTGGCTCACCCGGACGATGTGGCCGAGGTCGAGGTGGCGGCGCCGGGCATTCTCAGCGACCTGGACGTTCCGGAGGATTATTCCGGAGCGCTCGGGCGCCGGCGGAGCAAGGACGGGTCAGGGGGCGGCGGCAACCGGGCCTGAGCCCGGCGGGAGCGGGAACGCTTTCCGTCTCAGGCAGGGGCAGCAGGATCATGAACGACGATATAAGCGTCCGCGTGCTCTTCGAGAGCGACGAGATCCTGGCTGTCGACAAGCCCGCCGGCGTGGTGTCCGTCGCCCAGGCCGGGCAGGGCGGCCTGCCCGAGCTCGTCGGTCGGGTCTATCCGGGCCGACTGTTACCCGTCCACCGTCTCGACAAGGAGGTTAGCGGGGTCATCCTGTTCGCCATGACGGCGTCCGCCCACCGGTACCTGAACGGGGAATTCGAAAAGAGAAACGTGCGGAAAACCTATCTCGCGGTCTGCCACGGGGTGATCGCCAAGAACCGGGGGGTGATCAACGCCCCGATAAGGGAGTTCGGCTCGGGGCGCATGGGGGTGGACCGCGAGCGCGGCAAGCCGGCCTCGACCGAATTCAAGGTCGTGGAGCGGAGGAACTGTTTCACGGTGCTTCACGCCTATCCTCTCACGGGGCGGAGACACCAGATCCGTGTCCATCTCTTCAGCATCGGCCATCCGGTGGTCGGAGATAGGAAGTACGGCGACCGCGAGGTCCAGAAGGAGTTCCCCCGCCTTATGCTTCACGCCCTTTCGATCGAGTTCACCCCGCCCTCGGGCGGGCGTCTGACGATCGAGGCTCCGCCCCCCGATTGGGGGTCACCCAGGCGCAGGGACAGATAAACAAATAGTCGGGCTTGAAAATGCGCCTGCCCTGGCGCCGGGGCCTCATTTTCGGGCCGCGAACGGCGGTTGCGG
>Ga0210077_1000090_pt1 | contig 48825 bp, 36 predicted proteins | sample RushMan_CattailN_5_FD_185556 | JGI IMG/M metagenome (GOLD analysis project Ga0210077, IMG submission 185556) | Wetland microbial communities from San Francisco Bay, California, USA, that impact long-term carbon sequestration -... | ecosystem: Environmental > Aquatic > Marine > Wetlands ...
GCCCCTCAGGACCTCACCGACATCAAGCTTCGCGAGGCGCTGGGGTTACCGCTCCTCGACGAGCCGGTTCCCGAGGGCGTCTATCTCATCGCCAATGACCTCGGCCTGGGCGGCGTCTTCGTCCGGGGAGACATCGAGGAGATGGTCACGGCCATCGACGGGGACGAGCAGGTCATCGTCTTCAGGATGGAGGCGGGAGAGTGGCGGCTCGCGTTCAGCCCGGCCCGCAGCCGGACCGACTTCCTGACGCCCGCGGGGTCCTTCTCCTTCGATCTGGTGCCGCTCGGAATCATCATCGTCGACGGGAAAATAGGATCGCTCGGGGGCGGCGAGGTCGGCCTGGACGGGACGATCGAGATGGTCACGGACGCCGAGGTTCCCTCCATCCTGAGCGGGGTCAACCTGACCATCGTCTCCTCCGGCGAAATCCGGCTGACCTCGCACCTCATCCTCCAGGGCGTCAAGTGGCAGGACGGCATTCCTTATATAAGGGACTCCCAATCCCAGGTCGTCATCTACGCGGCCGGGCACGATTTTCAGACCGGCGCCGGGCGCGAGGCGGGGATCGTCGTCGACGCCGGCGGGCCGGACGGCCTCAAGGTCCAGGCCTCGCTGACCGCGGGAAACGGGGAGTTTGAAATAGAGGGGACCGGGAAAACGGTCGAGCTCATGGGCGCGCTCCATGCCAAGGGTTACGCCGGAAACGGGAACGCGCTCAGGATCGCCTCCGACGAGAGGGTCTCGGCCGGCCGTTTTCCCGAGGACTCCCCGCTGACCTCCTCCCCCCAGTTTTCGGTTTATTCCCTCAGAATCCTGTCATGGCGGGAATATTGAAGAGGAACTCGACATCGCTCCGCCGGCGGCCGGGCTCCGTGTTTCGGACCGACGGTCTGGAGACGGTCGAAGGATGTCAACCGAATCCGAAGGGTGAGGAAAATCGACAAGGAGAAAACGTGTTTCATCCGACAAAGGCCCGCGGTTATACGCTGGTCGAGACCGCCATGGTCCTGGCCCTGGCCGGATTCATCATCCAGGCCGGGGCTTTTTCCTGGCGGAGGCTCGAGCCGAAATTCCGCCTGCAGTCCGGCGTTTGGAAAGTCCACACCGCCCTCAACCAGGCCCGCTTCAGGGCGATCTGGACGGGGACGGCGGTCAGGGTCCGCTTCGTCCCGGGAGGCTACCGGGTGGAAACCTATGACGGCGAGTCGGAAGCATGGCGCCTCCGCAGCGCCGGCATCTTCGAGGGGGTCGATGTCCGGGCCAACAACACCCCGGCCTTCCACCCCGAGGGTACCGTCTCCAGCCTGGCCTCGATCGCCTTGTCCAACTCGCGCGGCGCCTACAAGATCACGATCGCCATCACCGGACGGATCAAGGTCGCCAAGCTCGAGTAGCACCGGCGCGGAGCGCCCTCACCACGGCGCCCGCCGGACGATGGTATAATCCGAGGAAGCCCTCGCTCCCGGCAAGTTCGGTTGGGCAGGACCCGTCCTGCTCCCGGAGACTGAAGAACGGGTGGCGGAATCGCGGTATCGCCCGAAATCCTCGAGAGACATCCGCGTCCCTGCTGTCCAAAGCCGACCCGCCGCCTTTTCCCCCGCCTGGCCAAGGTTGGCATGTTTCTTGATTAGGATTTGGCAACCCACGCAACAGAGGGGAGAAACTGATATCCATGAATGCCGGGTCCGGTCGCGCCAAGCATCGACCGTTCTATGGGGTCGGCGTTGCGGCGGGTTTGCTCGTCTTCGCGGCCCTGGCCATCGCGGCCTCGAAAGGTCAGGGGGCCGGGCCTCCGCCTTTCCCGACGTCCCTGGCCTCGACAGGACTCTATTCGGACTTCGCCGGGAAGCTGGTCGACCCGGCGAATCTCCATTACCTGCCCCAATATCCCCTATGGTCCGACGGAGCGGCGAAGAGCCGCTGGATCCGCCTTCCGTCGGGCACGGCCATTGACGCGTCGGACCCGGACGTCTGGCTTTTCCCGGCGGGAACGAAGATCTGGAAAGAGTTCTCGTTCGGCCGACACCGGGTCGAGACGCGCCTCATCGAGTCGCTCGGCAACGGCGAGTTGCGCTTCGCCGCGTACGCCTGGAACGCCGACGAGACGGAAGCCGTTCTCGTCCCCGAAACCGGCCGGCCCGACGCCGTCGAAATCGCGCCGGGCATCCGCCACGACATTCCCTCGGGCTATGACTGCCGAGCCTGCCATGTCAGCCGAATCGCCGAGGTGTTGGGCTTCAGCGCCCTCCAGCTTTCGCCGGATCGCGACCCCAACGCTCCGCACGCGACAGCTGTAACGCCGGGGATGGCAAATCTCAACACCATCGTGGACCGCAGCCTCCTCCGGAACTTTCCCGCCGAATGGCGGGACCGGCCGCCCCGAATCACGGCCGAGCCGACGGCGCGGGCGGCGCTCGGCACCCTGCATGCGAACTGCGGCAACTGCCACAACGCCAACTCCCCGCTGATCGCAAGGGGCCTCATCCTGCGGCACTCCGTGGCGCCGGGAGCGGACGGCGAGCCCGCGATCGTGACGGCGGTCAACACTCCGACCCTCTATCCCATCCCCGGCTTCCCGCCGGGCCAAGCGATGATGATCAGGCCGGGCGACCCCGCCCGCAGCGCCGTCGTCTATCGCATGTCCACGCGCAACCCGCTGCGCCAGATGCCGCCCCTGGGCACGAAGATCGTTGACGCCCAGTCCCTGGCCGTGATCAAGCGCTGGATCAGAGACGACCTCACCGCCTCGGAAATGTCGCAGGGGCCCTGCGGCCCGGCGCTCTCGATGAATCATCCAAGGAGGAACGATGAACGCTGACCGGAAAAGGCTGGTTGTTGTCGGAGCGGCGGCCCTGGCCGTGGCGGCTCTGGCCGTCTCCGGCTCCGCCGTAAGCTCCCAGGATGCCGAGGTCCGCCGGGGCGAGTACCTGGTGAAGGGCATGGGTTGCGGGGACTGTCACACCCCGATTAAAATGGGACCCTCGGGGCCGGAGCCCGACATGGCGCGAATGCTGGCCGGGCATCCCCAGTCGCTGGTCATGCCGCCCGCGCCCAAGCTTCCGCCGGGACCGTGGCTGGTTTCGGCCGCCGCCACGTTCACGGCCTGGGCCGGTCCTTGGGGCGTCAGCTTCACGGCCAACCTCACCCCCGACCAAAAAACGGGCCTCGGCGATTGGACGGCCCAGACCTTCGTCGACACCGTCCGCTCGGGCCGGCTCATGGCCAAGGGCCGGAAAATTCTCCCGCCGATGCCGATACCCGCCTTCCAGAACCTGACCGACGCGGACCTGCGGGCGATCTTCGCCTACCTCCACACGATCCCGGCCGTCGCGAACAGGGTGCCCGAACCGGTGCCCCCCGCGGATGGGGACGGCCGCTAACCTCGACGGTCCCCCCGGGCCTCCGAACCCGGTTTGTCCCGAGGACTCCGGCCGCAATCGGGCGGCCTTGCGCCAGGCACTCGATCCGGACCGCCCGCGGGGTGGCGAGATGCCCGGCCGTTCCTTCGGGATATGCGGATAATACAGGGCATGGTTCCGGAAGAGCACGTGCCCGATCTTGTCCCGCCGCCGCGCTCAAGCATGAATACGCGGCGGGAGGGACAACCCGCACTCCGTACCCCCGCGGCTCCGCGTGCGAAACGCGCTTACTCGTGCCGGAGGGACGTGACGGGGTCGGTGAAGGCCGCCTTCACGGCCTGATAAATGACCGTGAGGAGCGCAACCATAACGGTCAGGACGGCCGAGAGCACGAAGACCGGCGGCCCGATCCGGGTCCGGTACGCGAAATCGTCGAGCCACCCGCGCATGACCAGCCAGGCCACCGGCCAAGCGAAAAGATGGGCCGCCGCCACCCATTTGAGATTGTCGCGGGCGGTCAATGCCACGAGTCCCGCCACCGAGGCGCCCAGGACCTTGCGTATCCCGATTTCCTTGGTCCTCTGCTCGGCGGAGAAGGCGGCCAGGCCGAACAGCCCGAGGCAGGAGATGAAGATCGACAGCAGGCCGAAGATTCCGAAAAGGGTTCCCATCTGCCTTTCCGAAGCGTACTGGCCGTTGAAGGCCTCGTCATAGAACACGTAACGGAAGGGGTAGTCCGGAGCCGCGGCCGAGAAGGCGTTCCTGATGCGCTTCAGGGCGTCCGGGATCCGCGTCCCGTCGACTTTGATGAAGATGTATTGGCACCAAGGGTTATACATTCGGAAGACAAAGGGCTGGATCGGTCTGTGCAGCGTCCGCGAATTGAAGTCTTTGACGACTCCGATGATGCGCGCCCGGCGGAACGGCTCCGGCCAGGCGGGATGGTTGAGGTAGACGGTCATCCCTACCGGGTCGTCCACTCCGAGCTTCGCCGCCGCGGACTGGTTGATGACGCAGGCCTCCGCTTCGTCCGCAGGGAACCGCTTGGAGAAGCCGCGGCCGCGGACGATGTCCATGTCGAAGGTTCTGAAAAAATCATAGTCGACGACGGTGTAGCCCACGTTGAGGTCCCGGTGGTCCGGGTTGCCCTCCCAGTCCATGCCGATGCCGGTCCCCACCCAGGTCGGGCCCTGCGCGGCCGAGGTGACGCTGAGAATGCCGCTCCCGTTCTCGAGGCCGGTCTTGAACGAGTCGTAGCCGCCGGTCAGGCGGGGATAGTTGAAGAGGACAACCACGTGGTCACGGTTCAATCCCAGGTCCATCGTCTGGATGTATCGGAGCTGGCGCGAGACAATGAAAGTGCAGGTGATCAGCCCCGCCGAAATGGCGAACTGAAAGATGATCAAGGCCCTGCGCACGCCGACCCCTCTTCTCCCGGGCCCGGCCTGGTTCTTTACGGTCCTGGCCGCTTGAAAAGACGAAAGAAAGAAGGCCGGGTAGCTGCCGGCCAGGAGGCCGGCGACGAGCGTCAGGAGCGGGAGCGTCAAGAGCAAGCCGAGGTTGGCTTTGGAGGCCAGGGACAGGTTCTTTCCGGTCAGGAGGTTGAACTGGGGCAGCGCGGCCTCGAGCAGGGCCAGGGCCAGGACGAGAGAGATGAAGGCGGTGATCACGGCTTCGCCGAGGAACTGGCCGATGAGGCTGCTGCGGGGGGCCCCGGCCGTCTTGCGGATTCCCACTTCCCTGGCCCTGCGGGTCGAGCGGGCCGTGGACAGGTTCATGAAGTTGACGCAGGCCATGACGAGGATGAAGAACGCGATCAGGGAAAAAAGCCGGACCTTTTTGACGCCGCCCGGCCGGCCGTCTTCATGGAGATGGACCCGGGTCAAGGATTGGAGGACCGGGACATAATCGGCGTCGGGATCCGCGTGGAGCCGGTAGATGTCAGCGATCTTGGCCGAGAACTCGGGCGCCGAGGCCCCCGGCCTCAGGAGGAGATAGGCGGGCCCCATCCATTCGTTCCATCGGGCCAGCCGGTCCTCTCCCAGGAGCTCGACGCGGGCCACCAGGTCGAATTGGATGTGGGAGTCGGAGGGAACGTCCTTGACCACTCCCGTCACGGTCAGGTCCGCGTCGTAGTCCTCCAGCCGGACGACTTTGCCGAGCGGGTCCTCGGCGCCGAAATACCGGCCGGCCGCGGCTTCCGTCAGGACGACGGCCCCCCGGTCGGCCAGGGCGGTGTCGGCGTCTCCCCGGGCGAAGGGAAAAGTGAACATCCGGAAGAACCCCGGGTCGGTGAGCACGGTCCGGTCCGTGTCGAAGCGCTTGTCCCCGACCTTGACGAGCGGCGAGCCCCAGGGCCAGACCCGGGCGTAATCTTCGACCTCCGGGTAGAGTTCCTTGAGGGCCGGGGCCAGGGCGTATGTGGGACTGGGGATGAAGCGCCCGTCGTCGAGCCTGTTAAGAATCCGGAAGATCCGGTCCTTGTTGACGTGGAAGCGGTCGAAACCGAGTTCGTCCCGGACCCAGAGCCCGATCAGAAAAAAGCTGGCCAGCCCGACGGCGAGGCCCAGGACATTGATCAAGGCGTATCCCTTGTGCTTCCGGAGCCCCCGGATGGCGACCTTGAAAAAGTTCAGGAACATGGTCCATTCTCCCCGCCCGGAATTTAGCAACTATCGTGCCAAGAAATCGAAGGGTTAGAGCCTCGAGACGTCCGGAAAGCGAACTCCCACATGTGCGGCTGCGAGACACCGATTGTCCATGCCCGGACAGTCGCGGGACCGGGGGCTCGGGTTCGAAGAGGAGTTCGGCCTGCTCGGCGAACTTCACCATGTCTTCGGCGGAATGGGGGACGGTCTCCCGGGCTGGCGTCGTGACCCCTTATCGATGACGACGACCCGGCCTTCGAGATCCGCCCAACTGACGGGCTTGTCCGAATCGAGCGACCGGAGATCGAGCGCCGGGCGGACATTTCCGATGCGGAGCCTAAAATACTCGTCCCCGTGCAGAGGGGCGACGGCCAGAGCAGCGGCCAGCGCCGCCGCGGCGAAACCGAGGCTTTTCATCGGCAACTCCTGTTAACAATAGCTGCGCGAGGCCGGGGCAAAGGGTTTCCCGGGCCGCCCCGCTGCCCGGAAGCGGACAGGCGGTGTCCGGAACCGGACGTTGCCGCGCCGGCATTCTGGGTCCCGGATTTGAATCCCCCGAGAGTTGCTTCTGGCATGCTTCCTGCATACATAGCAGCCGAAGATACCTTCGCGTGCGAGGCAAACGATGATTTCGAAACAGCTCATGGCCGCGTCGACCCGGCCCATCATTCTGGCCATCCTGGCCAGGGACGAGGACTACGGCTACAGCATCATCCAGAAGGTGAAGGGCATCTCCGGAGGCGACCTCGAATGGACCGACGGCATGCTCTATCCGGTCCTGCAGAGGATGGAGATGGACGGCCTGATCGCCTCCAAGTGGCGGGCCGGGGGCGACAGCCGCCCGAGGCGCTACTACCGGATCAGCGAGAAGGGCCGCCGGGAGCTGGCCTCGGAACTCCACGGCTGGAAGTGCGTCTGGCGGGCCCTCAGCCGGTTCAGCGAAGCCCTGCCTTCGCGGGGATGATGGGAGGGCGTTCCATGTTTGACCTGGATCATGCCATCAGGGAATGGAGGAACGGGCTCCGCCGATACGAAGCCCTCGAGGACGGTTCGATCGCGGACCTCGAGGCCCAGTTGCACGATTCGATCGAGGCCTCGAAGGCGGCCGGCGCGACGGACGAAGAGGCATTCAAGGAGGCCGCAGCCCGGCTGGGCACGCCCGAAACCCTGGCCGCGGAATACCGGAAGAACCGGCTGGCCGCTCTCGACCGCCGCCACCCGTACCGGGCGTCGCGCTTCGTCCCGGCCCTGGCCGGCAACTACCTGAAGACCGCTTGGCGCAAGGCCCGGCGGGAGAAAGGCTACGCCGGCATCAACTTGGCCGGATTGGCGGTCGGGCTGGCCTGCGCCATCCTGACCATGCTTTATGTCCGCCAGGAGCTGAGCTATGACGCCTACCACGCTAAGAAGGACCGCATCTTCCGGCTGGTGACCGGCTTCCAGGGAGGCGCCTATGAGGCCATCGCCAAGGTGCCCGGTCCCTGGGGGCCGGCGATCGAGTCCGGGATCCCCGAGGTCGAACGGGCGGCCCGCCTGGTGCTGATGAACGAGGTTCTCGTCGGCCGAGGGCAGACCCGTTTCTACGAAAACGACGGGATGTACGCCGAGCCCTCCGTCTTCGAAGTTTTCAGTTTTCCCCTCCTGCGCGGGGATTCGGGCACGGCTCTCGAGCGCCCCGGCTCGGTCGTGGTCACCGAGAGCTTCGCCCGAAGGTTCTTCGGGGCCGAGGACCCGGTCGGGCAGACGCTGACGTTCGATACCAAGGAGGATTACCAAGTCACGGGGGTCATGCGGGACGTCCCCGCCGAATCGCATTTCAGATTCGACTTTCTCGTCTCCCTGACGACCTACGCCAATCCCCTGCGCGACGACTGGAAATGGATGCAATTCTACACCTACCTTCTTCTCGCGAGAGACGCCCCGCCCCGGACCGTGGCCGACAAGATCGCCTCCCTGCTGGGCGGCCACATGGAACCCTCCGACGCGGAAAAATTCGCGCCCCGCCTCCAGAAACTCACCGACATCCACCTCCACTCCCACCTGTTCCGGGAAATCGAGCCGAATTCGGACATCGCCAACGTCCTCATCTTCTCGACCGTGGCCCTGCTCATCCTGGCAATCGCCGCGGTCAACTTCATGAACCTGGCCACGGCCAGGGCGCTCTGCCGGGCCAGGGAGGTCGGGGTGCGCAAGGCCGCCGGGGCCTCACGCCGCCAGCTGGCGGCGCAGTTCCTGGCCGAGTCCGTCCTGATGAGCGCCGCGGCGTTCGCGGTGGCCTTGGGTTTGGCCGCTCTGCTCCTGCCCATGATCACGCCGCTGACGGGAAGGCCGATGCAGATCTTCAACGCGCCTCACGCGGGCTTTCTGGCGGCCATGGCGGGCTTGGCCCTGGCCATCGGGATCGCGGCCGGAACCTATCCGGCTCTCGTCCTCTCGGCCTTCCGGCCGGCAGCCGCGCTCAGGGGACAGGCGGGTGGTGTCCGCGGCGGCGCGCTCCGAAAAGGGCTGGTCGTCTTCCAGTTCGCCGCGTCGGCCCTTCTGCTCGTCTCAACCGGAGTGGTCCGCGACCAGCTCCACTACGTCCAGAGCAAGCGTCTGGGGTTCGACAAGGACCACCTGGTCGTCATCCCGATCCGCGACGGCGCGATGCGTTCGAACTACGAAACGGCCAAGCGCGAGCTGCTGAGCGTCCCCGGCGTCATGGCGGCCGCGGCCTCGGGAAACCTGCCGGGCGGGAGCGACTGGGGCGTCCCGTATCAACCGGAGGGCATGCCGCCGGACAGGGTCCCGCCTCTCCGCCAACTGGTCGTCGATTATGATTTCATAAGCGCCTACGGACTGGAGCTGGCCGCGGGCCGGGGCTTTTCCCGCGACCACCCGGGAGACGCCTCGGGCGCGGTCATGATCAACGAGGAGGCCGTCAGGCAGCTCGGCTGGTCCGACCCGCTCGGCCGGACGATCGCCATTCCCGTTTTCGAGCGCGGCCCCTCCCCCGTCATCGGAGTGCTCAAGGATTTCCATTTCCGGTCGCTCCACGAAAAGATCGGGCCCCTCATGCTGATCGTCGCCGCTCCGGATTGGATGACGGTCATCACGGTCCGGGTCCGGGCGGGCGACATCCCGGCTACCCTGGCCGCCCTGCAGCACAAGTGGCGGGAGCTCGACCCGGCCCATCCCTTCACGTATGCCTTCCTCGACGACCGGTTCGCCCGGCTCTACGAGAACGAGCGCCGCATGGGCCGGCTGCTGGGATCGGTGGCCGGCCTGGCCATGTTCGTGGCCTGCCTCGGGTTGTTCGGCCTGGCCGCTTACGCCGCCGGGAAACGGACCAAGGAGATCGGGATCCGCAAGGCGGTCGGGGCTTCGGCCGGGAGCATCGTCATCCTCCTTTCGAAGGACTTCACGAGGCTCATCGCCATCGGCTATCTGGCGGCGGTGCCGGCCGTCCTCTGGCTGATGACCCGCTGGCTGGCAGGGTTCGCCTACCGGACCTCGCTCGGCGCCTGGCCTTTTCTCGCGGCGGCGCTGGCTGTCTTCGCCGCCGGCTGGATCGCGGTCGGATTCCAATCGATTCGGGCGGCCCGCGCTAATCCCACCGACGCCCTGCGCTACGAATAAACCGGAGGCGGGGCACGCCGCGCTATCGGAGCCGGCGGATGCGCCAGAGCTCGCGGAGCATCCGGGCCGAGCCGGCCATGATGCGGACCCGGCTCGGCGGCGAGTTTTTCCAGACGACGGGGACCTCGCGGATGCGATAGTCGAGCCGGCGGGCCAGGGTCAGGATCTCGACGTCGAAGGCGAAGCCCTCGGTTTCGAGCCGCGAGAAAAGGTCGAGCGCCGCCGGCCGCTTGAAGGCCTTGAAACCGCACTGGGTATCGCGGATCCCGCCCAGGACGAACAGCCGCACCAGGACGTTGAAGAGCTTGCCCATCGTCTGGCGGAGCGGGTTCTGGTGGATGCGCACGTCGGACTCCTTGAGAGCCCTCGAACCGATGATGACGTCGTCCCCCCACTCGAGCCAGGGCAGGAACTTCTCGAACTCCTCGATCGGCGTCGAGAGGTCGGCGTCGGAGAAGAGGATGACTTCGCCCGCCGCGGCCAGCACCCCCTCCTTGACGGCGTGTCCCTTGCCCCGGTTTTGCCCGAGACCGATGATCCGAAAAGGAACGCGCATGGCGAGCGTTTCCGCGGCGACCTCGGCCGTCCCGTCTGTGCTCCCGTCGTCGACGATGATGACTTCCGAGGCGAAAGATTTCCCGGCGAGATACTTGCCGACCTCGACAAGGCTCGGACCTATCCGCTTCTCCTCGTTCCAGGCGGGGATGACCACGGAAAGATAGACCGCGCGTTCCGGTTGGTATGGCATGGGCGGGGCCTCACCCCGTCGGCCTCATTATAAGGCAACCCCTCCCCGATGAACAGCCCGATTTCGGGCCTCCCGGCGGGCCGCTTGGCGGCCTGCCGCCCGGAAAGAAATCCGGCCCGGCGCCCGCGCCCCCCGGCGAGGACTCCAGGCCCAGGGCCCGTGACCAGGCACCCGAGTGTTGAAAAATCGGGAAGGGCGGATATACAATAGAGCTTCATGAGCAAGAACGATCGCCCGGGCGTGTCGTTTCCCAGAAATCGTCCCACCCGCTCAGGCGCCCGGCGTCGCGCCAGGACGCCCCAATTCCCTTATGCAGGAGCGATGCCTTGAAAAAGACCCTCGCCTCATTGACCGTCATCTCGGCCGTGCTGGCGGCCTGCCTGGCCGTCTTCCTGGCCGGGGCGCCGGACCTTTCCGCGCAGGAGCCCTACAAGCTCCCGCCGAAGGAGGTCGTCGCCATCGTCGACGCGCCGCCCACGCCGCGGGTGTCGATGGGCCCGTCGCGGGACATCATGGCCCTCATCGACTACGAGCCGATGCCGACCATCGCCTACGTCTCCGAACCCATCCTGCGCATCGCCGGGATGCGCATCACTCCCGCGACCAACAGCCGCCAGGTTCTGAGGTTCGAGACGGGCCTCAGCCTGAAAGACATGAAAACGGGACAGGTCCGTAAGATCGCTCTTCCGGAAGGGATCGAGTTCGCCTCGACCTCCTGGGCGCCGGGGGGGCAGTTCATGGCCTTCCTGCGCCATCTGGACGACGGAGTCGAGCTCTGGGTTGTGGACGTCAAAGCGGGAACGGCCGCGGCGCTGACCAAGGCCAACGTCAATGCCGTCCTCGGGGGCTGCGACTGGATGCCCGACGGCCGGCGCCTCGTCGTCTCCTTCGTGCCCGAGGGCCGGGGGCCGGCCCCGGTCGAACCGCGGATTCCCAAGGGCCCCAACGTCCAGGAGACGGCCGGCAAGTTCACCAAGGCGGCCACCTACGAGGACCTGCTCAAGACGGCCTTCGACGAGGTGCTCTTCGATTACTACGCCACGGCCCAGATGGCGGTCGTCGACGCGGCCACGGGAGCGCTGACCAGGATCGGCACGCCCGGCATCTTTATGGACGTCTCGCCGTCGTCGGACCAGAAGTACTTCCTGGTCAACCGGGTCAAGAAGCCGTATTCCTATTCGGTGCCGGTCTACGGATTCGCCCACGCCTACGAGGTCTGGGACACGGCCGGGAACCTGGTTCACACTCTGGCCGACCTGCCGCCGGCCGAGGACGTTCCGATCAACGGCGTCCCCAAGGGGCCGCGCAATGTCGGCTGGATGACCCACAAGCCGGCGACGCTCATCTGGGTCGAGGCTCTCGACGAGGGCGACCCGGAGAAGGACGTCCCCTTCCGGGACCATTATCAGACCCTGCCCTCGCCCTTCGACGGCACGCCGGGGGAGGTGCTGAAGCTCAAGGAGCGGGCGTCGGGGCTGAGCTATTTCCAGACGCCGGGCACGGCTCTGGCCTCCGAGTCCATCTGGAAGAGGCGCTGGCGGACGACCTACCTGGTCGACCTCGATCACCCGGAAAAGGCGCCGGTCAAGGTCTTCGACCTGAGCATGCAGGACCGCTATAACGACCCCGGGCGGCCGGTCGTCACCCAGCTCCCGACGGGCGAGCGGGTCGTCCTCCGGGACAAGGACTGGATCTACCTCGACGGCAACGGCTCCTCCCCCAAGGGCGACTATCCGTTCCTGGACCGGATGAACGTCAAGACGATGAAGAAGGAGCGGCTCTTCCAGTGTAGGGACCCCTACAACGAGAACTTCGTCGATTTCTTCGGCGGCTCCCGGAGCCGGATCATCACGACACGCGAGTCCAAGACCGACCCGCCGAACTATTACCTGGTCGACCTCAAGGCCGGCACGAGCCGGGCCCTGACGGAATTCAAGGACCCGGCCCCCGGACTCACGGCCGTCAAGAAAGAACTCATCAAGTACAAAAGGGACGACGGGGTCGAACTCTCGGGAACGCTCTACCTTCCGGCCGATTACAAGGAGGGGACCAGGCTCCCGGTGGTCATCTGGGCCTACCCCCTCGAGTACACCAGCCGGGCGACGGCCGGCCAGGTCCGGGGGTCGGTCAACAGCTTCACCTTTTACCGCGGGACGTCGCAGCTGTTCTTCGTCACCCAGGGATACGCGGTCCTCGACAACGCCACGATGCCGGTCATCGGCGACCCCAAGACCGTGAACGACACGTTCGTCGAGCAGATCGTGGCCAACGCCCGGGCCGCCATCCGGAAGCTCGCCGAGATGGGGGTCGGGGACCCGAAGCGGGTCGGGGTCGGGGGGCACAGCTACGGGGCGTTCATGACGGCCAACCTGTTGGCCCACTGTGACCTGTTCGCGGCCGGGATCGCCCGGAGCGGGGCCTACAACCGCACCCTGACGCCGTTCGGGTTCCAGAGCGAGCGCCGCACCCTGTGGGAGGCCCTCGACACGTACATCAACATGTCGCCCTTCATGCACGCCGACACTCTCAAGACGCCGATCCTGCTCATCCACGGCGAGGCCGACAACAATTCGGGGACCTTCCCGATCCAGTCGGAGCGGATGTACGCCGCTTTGAAGGGGCTCGGGGGCACGGCCCGGCTGGTCATGCTGCCTTGCGAGAGCCACGGCTACTCGGCCCGCGAGTCGGTCCTGGATGTGCTGGCCGAAATGTTCGAATGGTTCGACAAGTACGTCAAAAACGGGAAATAAAATGGGGACATCAAGCAGTTCGGTTTTCGATTTCCACAAGGAGTGTGCATAACCTTGTGGAAAAGCGCGGCGGCGCATCTGCTAACGGATTGAAGGACGCGGAGTTTTCATAAATTGCACAAACAATGTGCAACGGAGGCGTCATGAGAACGCATTACGCCACGACGCATATCAACCGGTTTTTCTTCGGCCTCACACCGGCCGTCGACGATCCCGCCCGGGTCGAGTCAAGGATCTCCGATGGGATTGCGCGGCCCAAAGCCCGTCCGGACTCCGGCAGGGCCGGGCACCGGGGATGCGCCTGCGCCGCGGCGGCCTGCCTCGCCCTTGCGGCGGCCGTCTTTTTCACCGGGTGCACGGTCAAGGAGACCCCTCCCCTGCGCATCCTGGTGTCCAACGACGACGGCATCGACGCCCCCGGGATCGTCGCCCTGGCCGAAGCCATGGCGAAGCTGGGCGCCGTCACTGTCGCGACCAGCCCCGGGCAGATGAGCGGGGTCAGCCACGCTATGACATCCAACGCCCTCATCTCCGTCGGGGAAAGCGAGCGAAACGGCCAGCGCTGGCTGGCCATCGACGCGCTTCCCGCGACCTGCGTCCGGATGGCCCTGGACGTGCTCTTGCCCAGGAAGCCCGACATCGTGGTCGCAGGGGTCAACAAGGGCGAGAACACCGGCGTCGTGAGCTTCTATTCCGCGACGGTCGCCTGCGCCAGGGAGGCGTCTTTCCAGGGCATTCCGGCCGTCGCCGTCCATCTCCAGAAGGGCGAGGCCATGGACTACCAGATGGCGGCCGAATTCACGGCGGCCATGATCCGGGCCCTGGCCCGCAGGCACAGGGGCCTTGTGCCAGGCCTTTTCCTGAACGTCAACGTCCCTGCCCGGCCCAAGTCAGGAATAAAGGGCGTCATCGTGACTCACCAGGATACGCGGCCGGCCGACGAGATCTACGAGTTGAGGGAAACCCGCGACGGCGAGTCGGTCTATTGGGCGACGTACAAACCCCTCCCCCCGGGCGGAGAAAAGACCGACGTTTGGGCCGTGGCTAACGGTTACATCTCGATAACGCCCATGAGCACCGACCAGACAGACGTATCCGGCATGGCCCGGCTCCGCTTCCTCGAGCGCCTCTCGTGGTAACCCCGGATCAGCAAGTTCGGTGCCGGCTTTAAGGCAAGCAACCGCGCCGAAAGCCGCAGTTCGGGCAGCCCCCAGGCCGAAACCAGCAGATCGGTACCAGGTACCGATCTGCTGGTTTCCTGCCTGCCCGGTCTGTCGCGGACAAGAGCGGGGTTGTCAGGGCGGCGCCGGCTCGCCCGCGCTCGCCGGAGGCGCTCGTCGTGGCCCCAGCGGGCTTTCATGGCCTGGCCCAAAGTGATAAGATGGAGCCACGGACAAGAGCCAAAGGAGGTGGCCGATGAAGGCGAAACGGATTGTTCTCTCTTTCGTATTGACCGCGGCTCTCGGCGCAGCCCTATTCCTGATCTCCGGACCCGTCCAGATGTCTGGCGTGGATGCCGCGCATCAGGTTTCCCTGGCCGCAACAGCCGACCGAACCTCCCCCGGCGGGTCTGTCGGGCCCTCACCTTTCGCGGCGGCACGGCCCCAGGAGCCTCCCGTCCAGAACCCGACGGCGCAACAACCCTTCGCGGTCATCAAGGTGGCCCCCTTCGCTTACTGCTGCCTCACTCATCAAGGACCCTACTCGGATATCCAGCAGGTCATCCAAGCCCTGGTGAGCGAGACCCAGACCCAGAATATTCACCCGACAGGCCCTTTGATGGCCGTCTATTACAACAGCCCCGACCAGGCCCCCCCGGAGGAACTTCTCTGGGAAGTCGGCTTCCCCGTAACGGCTCAGGCCATGCCCGAGGCGCCCCTGGCCAAAAAAGTCTGGGAGTACAAGACCGTGGCCAGGACCTTTCACATCGGCCCCTACGAGAGGACAGGCGAGACGATCGGACGCCTGATGCAGTGGATCTCGGAAAAAGGCTACACGGCTGACGGGCCTATCCTCGAGCGCTATCTGGACCTGAACCCGAACACCGTCGACCCCGAGAAGCTGCGCACCGAGATATGGGTCCCGGTCAAGGCCCAGTAACCTATTTCTCGAACTTGTAGCCCGACCAGGGCACCGTGACCAAGTGCTTGGGGGCGGCCGGGTCGTCCTCCAGTTTTTTCCTCAGGTTGCGCATGAAGGTGTCGATCGTCCGGGTCGTCGGGAACTTCTCGTATTCCCAAACCTGATTGAGGATGGTCTCCCTCGAAACGACCTCGCCCTCACGGCTGATGAGCAGCTTCAGCAGTTCGAACTCCTTGGCCGTCAGGTGCACGACGCCGCCGCCCTTCTGCGCGGTCCTCTTCTTGAAGTCCAGCGCGACGTCCCCGAACGCGGACGCCTCGATCTCCGGGGGGGAAGGCCGACCCCTCCTCAGCACCGCATGCACCCGCGCTATGAGCTCGTTCGGCCCGAAGGGCTTGGTCATGTAGTCGTCGGCCCCGATCTCGAGGCCCAGGACCTTGTCGATCTCCGCCTTCTTCTCCCCGGTGAGCATGATGATGGGCGTCTCGACGCCCTTCTCCCTCAGCTTCCGGACGACTTCGAGCCCGGTCAGGTTGGGCATCACGAAATCCATGACGATCAGGTCGTAGCCTCCCTGTGACGCTTTTTCCAATCCCTCACGGCCGTCGCCCGCCTCGGACGTCTTGTATCCCTCGGCCGTCAGAGCCGCCGCCAGTGTCTCTCTCAGGACGACATCGTCGTCGACGATGAGGACTTTCTTCATTTTTCACCCGCCTTTAGGAAAAATCAGGCGGAAGACGCTTCCGCGGCCGGGCTCGCTTTGCACCTCGACCCTTCCGCCGTGGCCGTCCATGATATGTTTGACGATCGCCAGGCCCAGCCCCACTCCCTTGGGATTCTGGCGCGAGGCCTCGGCCGACCGGAAAAAGGCTTCGAAGATCTTCTCCCGCTCGTCGGCCCGGATGCCGACCCCCCGGTCCTCCACCTCGAGCGCGACCTCGCCGCCGTTCCGCCTGACGCGCACGTTCACCTCCCCGCCCGCCGGGCTGTACTTGACGGCGTTGTCGACGAGGTTGATCAGCGCTTGGCGCACCGCGTCCCCGTCCGAGGCGATCTCCACCGGTTCCTCCGGCAGGTCGGCCGCGATCACGATCCCGTCGCGCACCAGCCCGGCCCGGGCCAGCTCGACCACCTCCCGGACGATCGGCTGGACCGGCTCCAGCCGCAACGCGTACCGCTTGGTGCCGCGATCGATGCCTCCGAAATCGAGGACGTTGTGCACGAACCGCGACAGCCGACCGCACTCGCCCGCCATCAGCTCGAGCAACCGCTCCCGCCGAGCCGCCTCGTTGACCTTGCCGGAGCGGAGAAGCTCCGACAGGCTCTGGAGCGAGGTCATCGGCGTCCGCAACTCATGGGACACCGACGAGATGAATTCGGTCTTCAGCCGGCCGATCTCGTCGGCCTTCTCGCGAGAGGCCCTCTCGTACACGATCTCTTCCTGCAGCCTGATCCGCTGCAGGCCCGAGGCCAGCTCGGCCGCCATGGCCTCGAGGAGGTCGATGTCGTCCCGGGTGAACCTCCGGCCCGATTTCTTGGCCCCCAGCCCGACCCAACCGGCCAGTCCAGGCCGGCTGAAAGGAACCGGCAAGAGCAGGTCCAGGCCGCACGCTTCGAGGGTCCCGGCCATCGCGAAATCGATCCCCTCGGTCGTCCGCACGGCCGCCTCGCGGGCCTTGGGCCCGGCGTCGTCCGGAGGGGGGCCGATCGCCATGAACGCCCCGGCCTCCGGTCCCTCGAGCCCGTGGCATTCCGGGGCCGGCGCTTCTTCGTTCACCCCTTCGAACAGCCCGACGGCCAGCTTTTCGACGGGCAGGGCCTCCAGCACCGCCAGCCTGAACATCCTCAGCAGCCGGTCCGGCGCGAAGATCTTCGGGGCCGCCGCCGTGAACCCGATGACCGCCTTCCCGTAATCAAAGGTTTGGCGGAAAAACGTCCTGTCCACGAGGAGCTGGATCCGCCTCCGTCCCGGTTGAAACACTATGGCCGCGAGGACCGCCGCGCCCAGGGAAATCCAGCTCTCGTCGGCCCGCGCCGCCCGCACGAAGACCCGGCGCAGGGCCTCGACCGAGCCGAGATACACGCCGACCACCAGCACGGTCAGCAGGAAGTAAACCACGCTGCGGTTGATGACGAGGTCGATGTTCATCAGCCTGTACTTCATGATGGCGATGGTCACGGTCACCGGGATAACGACGAAAAACAGGCTGACATAGTCCTCGGGCGTCACGTGCCAGCGGCCGGCCGAATCCAGGGCCTCCGGGATCTGGTAGAGCAGGATGAACGGCCCGAGCCCGACGATCAGCCCCGAAAAAACCCACTTGATCTGGGCCTTCACGACCTCGGACACCGAGGCCCGGTACGAGCGGGCCAGCTCGACGACGGCGGCCGCGCAAGCGATCACCACGTACCACCGGAAGAGCGGGAAAAAGCGCTGCATGGTCTGGAAGGCCGCGTAGGAGGGCTTGAGCTGCGAGTAGAGATACCCGAAATTGACGAGGACGCCGAAGGCGAACCCGATCCAGAACGTCACCCGGAACCGGAACCGCGACTTCAGCGGCCGGTCCGAGAACGTCCTCGTGAAGCGCATCAGGATGGCCGGCGCGAAGGGGTAGGCGAAATTGAAGATGAACCCCGGCACGATCGGCAGGATCGGCCCCTTGAGGCCGTAGACGTCGCCGTTGATGATGACGGCCGCCGAAAAGGCCAGCGTCAGCCAGAAGAAACGCCATGCCCCGCGGTCGCCCGGCTTGAGCAGGAGGACGACGAAACCCATCCCGAGCGAGCAGAGCCCGATGACGAGGAAGATCGTCGGGGATATGGAATAGAACGGCACCAGCCGCGTCTGGACTGTCCGCGGCCCCCCAGCCCTCTCGACGACGTATGTGACGGGATCGCCGACAGCCTTCCGGCTGAGGATGTACTCGATGTCCTTGGCGGTCCGGATGGGGTAGCCGTCGACGCTCCGGATCGCCGTCGCGTCGACGCCGTGGGCCCGCGGCGGCCGGCTCTCGAGTCCCGGAATCGCGGGCCGGGTCCTCAGGTTGATATTGCCGGCGACGCTGAGCGCGGCGATGATCGCTCCCGCGGCAATGGCGAGAGCCAGCCGGATGCGAAGGCCGCTTTTCATTCCCACCTCGGGCAGGCACCCGGGCTGAATATATAATAAACCGGATATTCAACGCAAACGCGGAAACGCCGCGCCCGCTACTTCAGGAGCGCCTCGAGCTTCTTCTGCATGGCCTCCTTGGCCCGGCCCTGGGCCAGCGCGACAGCCGTCTCGGCGGCCTTGACCGCCTGGGTCTTGTCGCCCATCTTGGCGTAGACGTCGCTCAGGGTGGACCAGTAGAAATAGGCCTTGGGCTGCATCTCGACCGAGGTCTTGGCCGCGGCCAGGGCACTCTCGAGGTTCTTTCCCGCCCGCAGCCAGAACGAGGCATAGCCGTTGATGTCGCGGTCCTGCCCGGCGGCGATCGTTTTTTCGAGCCAGGCCGGTCCGTAGATGGCAAGAGCCTTGTCGTCCATGTCCGCCCGGACATACACTGAGGCGACCGACCGGATGATGTTGGTCGAGCCGGGCTCGAGCTTGAGGGCGGTCTCGGCCATGGCCATGGCGCTCTCCAGGTTCTCCTTCTTCTCGGCCCAATAGCCCGCGTACGAGATGAGGTCGTAAGCCGTCGATTGGACCCGCCTGTCCATGAACGCCGGACCGTAGACCTCCTCGGCCTTGGCCTTCTCCCCTGCGATGTCGTACATCTGGGCGATGGCCCGGTTCATCGAGGGGTCGGGATCGGCCACCGTCAGGGCTCTCAGCCGCCGGGCCAACTCGAGTCCCTTGTCCACGGGCCCCTTGTCCCGCACGATGCGGCCCAGCCAGGCAGCCAGGGGCTCGGGGTCGTCCGGGTAGCGGTCGGCGTATTCGGCATAGAAAGCCTCGGCCTCCGCCTTGGGGGCCCGATTATAGTAGTATCCCAGCTCCCGGTAGGCCTGCCTGACGAGGGGGCCTCCCGGGTTGTCCGCGATGAACGCCTTGACCGGAGCCGGGTCCGGCTTGGGGCCCTGGAAGCTCGCGGTCGCGATCTCATACCTCGCGAAGTCGGTGTAGGGGGCCGTAATCTGCGTCCTCTCGTCGGTGAAGGCCCCGGCCTTGCCCTCCGGGTCGAGCGCGATAACCTTTTTATAATCGGCCACGGCCTTGGCCTCGTCGTAGCGCTCGCCCCACTTGCGGGCGATCTTGAAGATCGTCCCCACGTCGTCGGGATTCTCGGCCAGGGTTTTTTGGAGAGACAGATACGTGTCCTCGCCCTTCAGGATTTTCTCGAGCCTGGCCTGGAAGGTCTCCGGCGGCGGGCTGTAGCCGACGAACCAATCGACCTCCTGGCCGCTCTCGTTCAGCACCACGGTGGACGGCGTGGCCCGGATGGCGTACTTTTTGAAGGTTTCGGCTCCGACGGTCTCGTCGATGTCGGCCAGGAAGAGGACGAAATTCCCGTCGAGGAAAGGATGAAACTTGGCGTTGGCGTAAAACTGCTGACCCAGCAGTCTGCAGCTGCTTCAGCCACCGCTGTAGAAATCGAGGATGACCAGCTTGTTCTCGCGCTTGGCCTTGGCCACGGCCTGGTCGACCGAGCCCTTGAACCAGGTCTGGGCCGACGCCGCCGAGGCCAGGAGGAGCGCGAACGAAACGGCGACCGCTCTTTTCATGGCTGCCCTCCTTTCCGCACTATAACATCCGGGGCCGGCCAGGTCAAACGCCCCGGCGACGGGACCGGCCGGGAATGACGGCGCCGCGGGAGACGGAGCCGGGTCTCCCTGAAACCGGCACCGCGCGAACCGGGGACCTCCGTGATCGACGGCTATTCGTAGCGGAGGCTCCTGGCGGGGTCGGCCGAGGCCGCCCGCATCGCCTGGAAGCCGACCGTCCCGGCCGAAACCAGGAGCAGCAAGCCCGCCCCGGCGACAAAGACGCCGGCCCCGATCCCGGTCCTGTAGGCGAAGCCCTCGAGCCAGCGATGCATGGCGTAATAGCCGACCGGGGCCGCGATCGCGAAGGCCGCCAGGACCGGCTTCAGGAACTCCTTCGAGAGCAGCACGGCGACATCCATCGACGTCGCCCCGAGCACCTTGCGCACGCCGATCTCCTTGGTCCTCTGGACGGTGGTGAAAGCCGCCAATCCGAAGAGCCCCAGCCCGGCGACGACCACGGCCAGCAGGGTGAACGTCCCGAAGATTCTCATGAGCCGCCGGTCGGCCTCGTACTGCCGCGCGAAATCCTCGTCCACGAAAAACCAGCTCACCGGGTATCCCTCGAAGAACTGGTCCCAGGTCCGCTTCAGGTGGCCGACGACTTGGGCCGTGTCCGCCGCCCGGTAGCGGACGGCCATCAGGCCGTTGCCCTGCCGGAGTCCGAACATCATCGGCCCGATCCGCTCCTTCAGCCCGTGCTGATGGAAGTCCTCGACGACGCCGACGACCGTGCCCTCGGGCTTGCCCGAGCCCGGCGACGTGAACCGCTTGCCGATCGCCTCCGCCGGCGGGGTCCAGCCGGCCATCGCGGCGGCCGTCCGGTTGATGATAACGGCCCTGTCCCCGTCGGTCGGAAACGTCCGGTCGAAATCCCGGCCCGCGATCACGTTCAGCCCGAAGGTCCGGACGAAAGCGTAGTCGACGCCGACATATTCGAGCGAAACACTTTTGCCGTCCGGAAAGCCCTCGGGAAAGGAGATCTGGCCACGCCAGCCGCTCCGGCCCGGCACGGCGGCCGCGGAACTCACGGATGCGACGGCGGAGTGGCCGGCCAGGGCCCGGGCAAACGCTTCCTCCCTGCCGGCGAAGTTTTTGGCCGGCGCCCGCCGGGCGTCGAGGACGACCACCTGCCGGGCGTCGAACCCCAGGTCCTGACGCTGCATGAACCTCAGCTGGCCGAGGACGACGAGGGTCGCGATAACGAGGACGCCCGAAACGGCGAACTGGAACACGACCAGTCCCTGCCGGAGCTTAACACCGCGCCTGCCGGACGAGAAGCGGCCCTTGATGACGTCGATCGGACGGAACCTCGACAGCACCGCGGCCGGATAGAGCCCGGCCAGTAGGCCGACGGCGACCGCCAGTCCCGCCAGCACGAGCACGACCGAGGGTGTGAAGAAGTCGCGCATCGTGTACGCTCTGGCGGCCAGCCCGTTGAAGTACGGGAGCAGGAGGGCCGTCAGCCCGGCGGCCAGGACCACGGCCATCAGGCAGACGAGGATCGACTCGCTCAGGAACTGCCGGACGATGGCCCGCCGGGTGGACCCGACGACCTTGCGGACGCCGACTTCCTTGGCCCGCTCGATCGACCGGGCCGTGGCCAGATTCACGAAGTTGACAGCGGCGATGACAAGAAGGAAAAGCCCGACGCACGCCAGCAGGTAAACATAGGCGATGTCGCTCTTCGGCCCGAGCACGTTGCCGGCCCGGGACCGCAGGTAGAGGTCGCGGAGCGGCTCGAGACGCAGCTCGTATTTCGAGCCCCACTTCTCCAAGTAGCCCGAGGCGTACTCGAGTGGCATGCCCCGGACCTTTTCGGCGAAGGCCCGGGCGTCGGCGCCCTCGCGCAGCAGGACGTAGGTCACGACGTTCAGGTCCAGCCAGCCGGACGTCATCTCGGTCTCGAACCATTCGGGGTCCACGGCCCGCAGGGTGTCGAAGGACAGCAGGGCCTCGAATTGGATGTGCGAATGCCCCGGGACGCGGACGACACCCGTCACCCGGAAAGGCAGCCCCCGGTCTCCGAGCCGGAGCGTCCGGTCGAGGGCCGGTGCCGGGCCGAAAAGCTTCCCAGCCAGAGTCTCGGACAGGACGACGGCGTAGGGGTCGTTGAGCGCCGTGGCGGGATCGCCCTCGAGCAGCGGGAAATCGAAGAGCGCGAAGAAGCCCGGGTCGGCGTAGAGCATTCTCTCGAACAGGTGATGCCCTTCGTGTTCGATCGAGTAGGACGGCCAGCCGCGCATGTACACGACCCGCTCGACCTCCGGGTACTCGGAGGCCAGGAGGCGTCCGTAGGGCCAGCCGACCGTGCTTCCGCCGAGGCGGTAGATGCGGTCGCCCTTGGTGTTGAAGCGGTCGAAGCGCAGCTCGTCGCGGACGTACAGCCCGATGAGCAGGCAGGCCGCCAGCCCGACAGCCAGGCCGGCCAAGTCGATGGCGGCGAAGCCCTTGTGACGCCGGAAATAGCGCACGACGACCTTGGCATAGTTCTTGAGCATTCATCCCTCCGCATGTCCCCGCCGCCGGAAGAAGCCCAAAACCGCGGCCCGGCGGACGGGTGATCCTGAACGGGAAGGGACGCCGCCCCGGCGGGGCTGGATTCCGGCGGCCGAAAATGATCGCATAGCCTACTGGATAATATACGCTCATGCCCGCCTGAAGGTTGTCCCGGCGGGGCGATTATCGGTCGCCGGGGCGACCTGCCCCACGGGGCGTCTCTCCATGCCCCCCGCAAAGGGCCGGAGGCCGCGATGCTCTCCCTGAGAAGTCCGCCATGTGCAGGAGGGCGGCGGTTTGGAGGCCGCCCGCGTCGGCGCGCAACTTTCTTTTGCCCAGTTGCGTATTTTCTAATAGCCTCGAAAGTCCGCATCCGGGTGGGATGACGCCGTCTCCCGATGCGCGGGGTCCGAGACATGTCGCGGCCGGCGGCCATGGGCCGGCTCCGATGGGAGGTGCCGGAATGTTCAAGAACTACCTGAAGGTCGCCGCCAGGAACCTTCTCAAGCACAAGGGATATTCGTCCCTCAACATCCTCGGGCTGGCCGTGGGCATCGCAGCCGCCGTTCTCATCTCGCTCTACGTCTTCGACGAGCTCGGCTACGACCGTTTCCACGAGAAAGCGGACCGCATCTACAGGATCACGGCCGACTGGTCGAACAAGGGCGACTCGCGCATCCACCAGCTCGGGACCCCGGCCATCCTGGCCAAGACGATCCGCGACAGCTACCCGCAGGTCGAGACGGTCACCCAGATCTCGGGGCCGGTCCAGGACACGACGATCAAGTACGAGGAGAAGGCCTTCAAGGAGGCCGAGGCCTACGTCGCCGAGCCGTCCTTTCTCGACGTGTTCTCGTTCCCGCTCCTCAAGGGGGACCCGGCGACGTGCCTTCGCGACCCGGGGTGCGTCGTCCTGACGAGGTCGCTCGCCTCCAGGCTGTTCGGAGAGGAAGACCCGCTCGGGAAGACCGTCCAGGTCTATGCCGGCCCCACCCCGCAACCGGCCAGGGTGACGGGCGTCGTCGGTGACGTCCCCTCGAACTCGCACTTCCGGTTCGGCATGCTCGTCTCCATGGTCACGTTTTACCCGACGGTCAGCCCCGGCTGGACCAATAACAATTTCGCGACCTACCTGCTCCTCCGCCCCGGCGTGACCAAGGCCGTGATGGAGGAGAAGCTCGTCGAGATCGACAAGGTCCACGGCGAAGGGGGCCAGGAGCACATCCCCTGGATCTGGACCCTCGAGCCGCTCACCCGGATCCACCTCCACTCCGACCTGGCCACGGGGGCCCAGCCCAACGGAAGCGCGGCCTACGTGAGGCTCTTCGGCCTGGCCGCGGTCCTCATCCTGCTCATCGCCGGCATCAACTTCGTCAACCTGGCCACGGCCCGGTCGGCCCGGCGGGCCAGGGAGGTCGGCATCCGCAAGGTCGTCGGCTCGCTCCGGCGGCAGCTCGTTGGACAGTTCCTGGGCGAGTCGGTCCTGATGAGTCTGGCCGGGCTCGTCGTGGCGGCCGGCCTCATCCAGGCGGCCCTCCCCTTCTACCGGAACCTCACGGGAAGGCACCTCGGCCTCCCCTACATTGCGAGTCCTCTCGTGATCCCGGGGTTGATCGGGCTGGCGCTCGCGGTCGGGCTGCTCTCGGGAATCTACCCGGCTTTCTTCCTGTCCTCGTTCAGACACGCCGACGTGCTGAAGGGCTCGCCCCTCGCGGCCCGGGGGCGGGGGTCGAGCGCCCTGCGCGGCGGGCTCGTCGTTTTCCAGTTCGCCATGTCGGTGCTGCTCATCCTGGGGTCGCTCGTCATCTTCCGTCAGCTCGACTACGTCAAGAACAGGCGGCTCGGGTTCGACAAGAACCACGTCGTGGTCATCCACAACGCGGAAAGCCTGGGCACGGAACTCGCCCCGTACATGGACCGCCTGAGGAGCCGGACCGACGTCTTGGGCATGACCGCGGTCCGGTCGGTGCCGGGCAAGGGCACCCCGAACTGGGGAATCGGCGTCGAGGGCGTGGCCCAGGACAGGCCGCTGAACATGAACTTCCTGACCTGCGACCAGGACTTCGCCTCGACCATGGGCATCAAGATGATCGAGGGGCGGTTCCTTTCGCGCGAGTACCCGTCCGACGCGACCGCGGTCGTCATCAACAGGAAGGCGGCCGAGTACTTCGGAATCCCCGAGCCGGTCGGCAAGAAGCTGCGCATCTGGTGGACGCGAAAGACCTACACGATCATCGGGATCATGGACAACATCCACTTCGAGTCGCTGCACGAGGACGTCATTAGCATGGGCTACATGCTGCCCGAGGCCATCGACTCGCCGCGGCGGCCGTATCTGCTCGTCAGGATCGGCTCGGAGCGGCCCTACGACACCCTGGGCGCCCTGCGGACCGCCTGGAACGCCGCGTCGGCCGGGTTGCCCTTCGAGTTCAGCTTCCTCGACGAGCGGATCAACAACCTCTACCAGAACGACATCCGGGCCGGCCGGGTCGTCACCGTGTTCTCCGTGCTGGCGATCTTCGTTTCGTGCCTGGGGCTCCTCGGCCTGGCCGCCTACGTGACCGAACAGAAGACCAAGGAGATCGGCGTTCGCCGGATCCTGGGAGCGGGGCTGGGGAACATCGTGTGGCTCCTGACCGGGCAGTTCGTCAGGTGGGTTATCGTGGCCAACCTGATCGCCTGGCCCGCCGGGTACTGGCTCATGCGCCGGTGGCTCGAGGGGTTCGCCTTCCGGACGGACCTGCCGGTCTGGCTTTTTTTCGTGAGCGGTCTCTCGGCGCTGGTGATCGCCGGGGCTACGGTCAGCTCGCAGGTGGTGCGGGCCGCCTCGGCCAACCCCGCCCAAAGCCTCCGCTATGAATAATTCGGGGACACAATACTAATTTCCGCAGGCCCTTTCTCCGGCTTGGCAGTGTCTGCCGCCGCGCAAGGACGGGCTCCCGCCCGGCGCGAACGCCGGGAATTCAATCGGGGCCGAGGATATGCAGCTTGCCGCCCTTCACCATGAACCGAACCGTCTTCACCCAGTCTTGGTCGCGAAGGCTGACCACGGCCTGATAGAGCTTGTATTCCTGGAAGGGGGCCGCGTACCGGGCTCCATTATAAAGATACCGGCCGGCGCAGACGGGCTGAAAATCCTCGAACAGCTTGAAATGAAAGGCCACCCCGTCGTCGTTGACGGCGACGATCTCTTCCGTCGTCATGTCCGCCACGACCCGCTCGCCGATGATCTCGACAACATTTCGGGAATAGCTCCGAGGCCTTGGCATTTGTCTTTTCCGGGCGCGTATCTTATAGTTCCCCCTGAGGCGATTTGGATCTCAAGGACGGACATCTCGAGCACGGAGGACGAGAATGCTACGAAGCGCCCGCGGATTCTTATCATGGCCGGACGGCCGATGGCGGTTGTCGGCCGCGTTTTTTCTGGCCGTTCTCGGGCTCCTGGCCGGTTTCGCGGGGACGGGGCTCTCCGGCGGCCCGGCCGCCCGTTCGGAGGCCGGAACGGCCGCCTGCCGAGTCGCAGACCTCTCGCCCGCCGGCCCGCGAGCCGCTTCCACGCTGACCTACAAAGTGGGCCTGGGCCAGATCCTGGTCGAGGGCGGCGCCGTCGAGGCCAATCTCCGCCGGGCGGTTGCGATGATCGGAAGGGCCCGGAACGACGGGTGCCGGATCGTCGTCCTCCCCGAGTGCCTGGACTGCGGCTGGACCTGCCCGGAATCGAGGAAGCTGGCCAGGCCCATCCCCGGGGATCGAAGCGACGCGCTCGCCAAAGCCGCCCGCGAGAACGCCATCTATGTCGCGGCCGGGCTGACGGAAAGGGACGGCGACCGCGTTTACAACACCGCCGTGCTGATCTCGGACAAAGGCGAGCTTCTCCTCAAGCACAGGAAGATCAACGTCCTCACCATCGCCCAGGACATTTACGACATCGGGGACCGGCTGGGCGTCGCTCATACCCCGCTGGGGACGATCGGGATCGACATCTGCGCCGATAATTTCCCCGACGCGCTGGTCCTCGGCCACTCTCTGGCCCGGATGGGGGCCCGGCTCATCCTGGCGCCGTCATCCTGGGCCGTCGACGCCGGTCACGACAACGCCAAGGACCCCTACGGCCCCTTCTGGATGCGCTCCCACTCCGAGCTGGCCCGCCTCTATGACCTGACGATCATCAGCGTCAGCAATGTGGGCTGGATCAACGCGGGGGTCTGGAAAGGGAGAAAGTGCATCGGCTGTTCCATGGCCGTCGGTCCCGGCGGCGTAAAGCTCGCGGATGCCCCCTACGGCGTCGACGCGGAACACCTGGACGTTGTGACCGTGACGGTGCGCCCGGCGGCGGCCAAGGGAACCGCGATTTCAAAGATGCTCAAAGACAAGGGCTTCGAGACGAAGCGGCCCTGAGTCGCGAATCCGGGCCGATCATAAGCGCTCCGGAAGATGCGGGCCGGCCGGATAACGTCCCGTGTCCCCGATTCCCGGCTACCGGGAATTCGCGGAGACGGGGATTGCGTCCCCGGCTCTTCTGGCCGGCGTCAGGTTGAGCCGGGCCTTGATCCTGTCCACGTCGGCGGCGCGGATGAAGGCCGGGATGTTGACGTAGTAGAAGTGGAAACCGAAGCCGCCGTGTCGCAGCTCGTCCAGGGCGTCCTCTTTGGTCCAGCCCTCGAAAACGATCCGGTACATGGCCGCGACGACGCCGGCCCGGTCCGAGCCGTGCTGGCAATGGATCAGCACCGGTTTCGGGGCGGACTGGATGGCCCGGAGCGCCTTCACGATCTCCTCTTCGCCGAAGGCGCCCGCGTTCATCGGCACCTCGAAGAGCGTCATGTCCAGCCCTGCGACGAGCGGCGCGTCCGAGTGCCGTTCCCTCAGGTTGAGCACCGACTTGATGCCCGCCCGCCAGGCATCCTCGAATCCCATCCGCGTGGGCTGCGCCGAACGATAGACTTCGGTGCTCAGCCGGAAGAAGTTTTGAAGCGACTTCGCGGCGACGGGCTCGGCCCATCTCTCCGGGCGCGGCGCCTTCGGCTGCGAAACGCAGCTCCCGGTGAGCAGAAGCGTCGCCAGAAGCGTAAGCAATGCCCCACGCGCGATCTTCGTCCGGCCGGCCGATACCGCGATATGTGCCATTTACGATAATTATAGCCGCGGGCGCCGGGCGTGTCCACCGCCGCCAGCCAGGCCCCGCCGGCGATTCGCCCCTGAGCCCGTCCTGAACGCCGGGGACGGCGGCATCGCCGCCAAGCTGACCAACGAAACCCTCGGCGGGCCGGCCGTCGCCTCTTCTTGAACCTTCCAGGCAAGCGTGATACGCTGAGAGCATCCCCCCGAAAAAAAGGAGGACCCGTGCCCATCGACACCATCGACAATCCCAACATCATCACTATCGAGCGCCACATCATGGAGGAGCAGAGAATCCACCCCGAGGCCACCGGGACCCTGACCAACCTCCTCTACGACCTGGCCCTGGCCGGCAAGGTCATCGCCAGCAAGACGACCCGGGCCGGCCTGGCCGAGATCCTCGGCCGCACGGGCGACATCAACGTCCAGGGCGAGCAGGTCATGAAACTCGACCGCTTCGCCGACCTCACGGTCTCCCGCCTCACCGACCACACGGGCCGCCTGGCCGGGCTGGCCTCCGAGGAGAATCCCGACTTCTGGCAGGTGCCCGAGAAATACCCGCGCGGCAAGTACATCCTCCTCTACGACCCGCTCGACGGCTCCTCGAACGTGGACTTCAACATGCCGGTCGGCACCATCTTCGGCATCCATCGCCGGACCGGCGAGGACGGTCCCGTGACCCTGGCCGACTTCCTGCAGCCCGGACGCAGCCTGGTCGCCGCCGGGTACATCGCCTACGGCACGAGCACCATGCTCGTCTACACGACGGGCCACGGCGTCCACGGCTTCACCCTCGACCCGCTGGTGGGCGAGTTTCTCCTCTCCCACCCTTCCATCAAGATGCCGGCGGCCAAGTACTTCAGCGTCAACCTGGGCTACGAAAAGTTCTGGAGTCCGGGCGTCCAGCGCTACACGGATTATCTCCAGGGGCGCGAGGGCGGGCTGAAGGGCCTGTCGCTGCGGTATATCGGGACGCTCGTTTCCGACTTCCACCGCAACCTGCTGGCCGGGGGAGTTTTCTACTACCCTGCCGACAGCAAGGACCCGAAGGCGCCGTCGGGTAAGCTGCGGCTGCTCTACGAGGCAGCGCCGCTCGCGTTCGTCGCCGAGCAGGCCGGCGGCTACGCCTCGACCGGGCGCGGGCCGATCCTCGACGTCCAGCCCGAGTCGCTCCACCAGCGGACGCCGCTTTTCATCGGCGACAAGGATCTCGTCATGAAGGTCGAGGAGTTCATCCGCGAACACGACGGGTGACGCCGGTCACCGTCGAATCACAGGCGCCGCCGGGCCGGGTCGCAAACTCTCGGCCGGCCCGGAGCGACCGAGCCCGGCCGGAGCCGAAGAGAGCCTGGCATCCGGGATCGAGCCGATCTCGAGACGCAACTTCGGCTCAGGCCTGGACAAGTTGTCCGCCCGAGACCTCCCGGCCGCCTCCCCTCAGCGCTCAGCGCCTCTCGGGTCAAGCGCCGCGGAGGCCAGGGCCATCATATCCTCCAGGTGGGCTTTTGTCACCGCGTCGGCGGCCCCTGGAGCTTTCGTCGTGAAAGCCGTGACCAAGTCCTTCAACTCGGCCCGGATGGCCGCCCGGCTGTCGTCGTTCGTGATCGCAAACGCGGGACCGGACGACCTGGGCGCCATCGGCGAGGCCTGGGCTCCGGACTGCGGCGGAGGCGCCAGCCGCCCCGTCAGGATATCGATGTAGGCGCGCTGCAGGTTGCGCCGGTAGGGGTCCACGGAAACCCGCTCGGCCTCGAGCTCCGAGAAGATGCCGGACCGCAGGTCGGCGAGAAGCTCGACCACGGTATAGGCCTGGTCGCCGAGGATGGCCTGGTGGTCCTGGAGTCGGCTGACCCGGTTCTGCCGCAGGAGGTTGTTCAGCACCGCCTGCTGCAGATTCACGAGCCTGCCCTGGCCGCTCGAGGGTTCGATCTTGCGCAGGATCTCGGCCGGCTCGAGCCAGGCCGGCGTCCGGAAGACGTTCTCGGCCAGGAATGTGACCGCCGCGCGCTGCCTGTCCTTGGAAACCGGCTGGAAGCGCACGCCGGGCGTTGGCCCGACCTTGGGCACGCTGTCGTATCCTCCGACGATGTTGGCGACGTGCCCGGTCTCGAGGCGCAGCTGGTCCCAGATCGCCTGGTACATGTGGCCGAGCTCGTCGTAGTTTTCGCCCGGCTTGAGGACGGCCGCGGCAAGCATGCCCATGTCCCGTTTGAGGTTGCGAATGCCGAGCTCGGTGGCCTTCACGGCATCGATGTCGCCGACGGCTTCCGTTTCTTCGCCGGGGTCGGTGCCGTAGGTCCCGGCCGTGCTGAACCGCAGCCAGGGGGTCGTCTCCTGGACCTTGCACAGCTCATCCAGGGCCGGCTTCTCGGCCTCGGGCGTCCTGGCTCCCGGGACCGGCATGTAGCCCCACTTGATCGAGAGGACATCGTAGGGGCCGATTTTTGGGATCAGGTCGTCCGGGTCGATGCCGTCCTCGGGCTGGGCCACGTAGTTGAAGCGCGCATAGTCCATGAGCGTCGGGACGTGGCTGTTTTTCTTGACCCAGGCCTTGTCGCGGATCTTGTCGATGGGGTAGGTGGCGCTGGCCTTGAAGTTATGCGGCAGGCCGAGCGAGTGACCGACCTCGTGGGTGACGATGTAGAGAAGAATCTTGCCCATGAGCTCGTCGGAGAGCGGCAGGGTCTTGCAGCTCGGGTCGAGCGGGCCGCTCTGGACCCAGTACCAGTCGCGGGCCAGCTGCTGCACGTTGTGGTAGATCTCGACGTCGGCCTCGAGGATTTCTCCGCTCCGCGGGTCGGAGACGTGGGGGCCCATGGCGTTGGCCACCGTGGAGGGCACCCAGCGGATGACCGAGTAGCGGGCATCGTCGGCGCTCCAGTCGGGGTCCTCGGCGGGCGAGGGGGCCTCGCGGGCCTGGATGCCCTTGATGAACCCGGCGGCCTCGAAGGCGGGCTGCCAGGCCTCGACGCCCTTCTTGATATAGGGCACCCACTTGCTGGGGGTGGCCGGGTCGACGTAGAAGATGATGGGCTTCACGGGCTCGCCTTTGGCGGCCGAGGGGTTCTTCTTTTCGAGGCGCCAGCGGGCGATGTAGCGCGTGGGTTTGACCTCGTGGACCGTGCGGCTGTAGTTGGTGTGGGCATGGGTGAAATACCCGACGCGCTCGTCCATGATGCGGCCCATCATCGGCTTCTCGGGCAGCTTCACAAAGGAGTAGTGCACGACCGCGGTCGGACTGGGCGTCGGAGGCATGTAGTCGGCGTACTGGGGCGGGACGCCGGGCGGGAGCTGGGGCGGCTTGGGGTTGAAGGTCTGGGTGGCCTCGACGTTGAGGTTGATCGGGTAAACGCGGACCTTGTCGAGGAACGTGCGGGAGGCATCGAGACCGGTCCCTCCCAGGGACTTCTTCACCGGGATCTCGTTGACGTCGGACGTGAAGAGGCGCGTCGCGTCGATGACCGGGGCGCCGTCGGCGGCGAAGGCTTCGACGGGGAAGGCCATGACGATGGTCGGCGTCTCCATGGCCTCGACGGCCGACTTGATCGGATCGTTCGGGTCGGCGATGTTGGCGTAGGAGACGGCACGCAGCAGGACCTTGTTCTCGCGCTGCTCCCAGCGGACGACCCAGTTGCCCACCGAATCCCCGGGATAGCTCACGGCGTCGGGGCTTTTTTTGATCTGGACGACCAGGAGCAGGTCCTTGCCGAGTTCGGCTTTCGGAATCTCGAAGAGCGCTTTCCCCTTGCCGGTGTGGACCTTGAACAGGCCGGCCTGGGTCTTGAAGTCGGCCGTGACGACCTGGTCGTAGGGCTTGGGCTCGGCCTCGCCGGGTTTGGCGGGCGGCCCCTCCTGTTTGGCGGGAGGCGTTTTCGTCTCTTGGGCCGGCTCGGGCGCGCCCTGCGAAAAAGCCATCAGGGTCAGGCACAGAGATAGAACCACGATCGACAATCGCTTCATGAATCTCTCCTTCGACGAACGTTCTCCCGCCCGGCGGGGGAAAAGGGCGCCCCGCGCGGGGGCAAGGCGGGCGAAACATAACACGCGGTGGAGATCTCTGTCAAAGTGCACCCCTCCCGGCCAGCAAGGTTGGTACCGGGTCTACAAAATGCTGGTCTGCCTCCTCCGCGGCGAGCAAGACTGGCGCCGGGTCCAATATCTGCTCATCGAGAACGGTACCAATCTTGCTGGTTTTGGATGGGGGCGGGCCCCGGTCACTTGGGACCGCGGCAGGCCTTGACGCAGACGCCGCAGATGAACTGGCTCGCGTAGCCCTTCTTTCGGAACTCCTTGAGCTTCTCGTAGCAGGCCAGGTGGTCGAACTCCTCGCGGCTGTCTTTGATGGCCCCGGCCGGGCAGACGGAGACGCACGCCCGGCACGTTCGGCAGCCGCACGAAGCCGGCCCGTCCGCCTCGAGCGCCATGTCCGTGAGCACCGTCACCAGCCTGAACCGGGACCCGAGCTCGGCGTTCACAAGCAGGTTGTTCCGGCCGAACCAGCCGAGCCCCGCCGCCATTCCGACATGCTTGTGCGAGAGGTGAGCCCGCTGGTTCTCCCAGTCGATGATCTGCGAGGCCGCGACGGGCAGCGCCGCGCACCCCATTTTCTGGACCCTGTCCGCGAGCAGGAGTGCCCCGCGGTCGAGGAAGAAGTTCATCTGACGGTAGTGATGGAAATAGAGCTGGGTCGGATGGTCCTCGAGATCGTCGAGGACGGCGTCGTTTAATCTCTTCCCGAGCGAGATGGCCCGGTCGAACCTCTCGCGCGTCTCCGGCCGCAGCCCGAACTCCTCCCGCATCGCTGCGACGTCAGCGATCCCGAGCAGGTCGAACCCCAGCTCGAGCGCCAGCGCTTTCAGCTCCCGGCGATTCGCCTCTTTGTTTCTTGCCTTATCCATGCACACCTGGATTTTACGGGCGTCGCCGTCCTCATGTCAAACCCGGAGCAAACTTCTTAGCCCATCGGACAGCAACGTCGGGATCCGGTCCGAAAAAAGCTGGATAAAACCAGCATTTTGTAGACCCGGTACCGTCTTTGCTGGTCGGACAGCGGCGCGGACGCCTGCCCGTTTCGAGCCCGCCCGCTACGCCTTGCCGACGATCGCCCAGCGCATGGCGACCACCGGAAATCCTTCGCCGCGCCGCTTGACCCGGAAGCCGGCGAGGATCCGTTCCCACTCATCGCGGTTGACGTAACCGATCGAGCCCTTGGCGATGCTGATGTAGGCCAGGCCGTCGGGCTTCATGATCCGCTTGAGCTCCTCGACGGCAGCGCCGCGATAATACGGCGCCACGCAGCAGAGCAGTCCGTGGGCCAGGACGAAGTCGACCGTGCCGTTGGCGATGAATCCCACCTCGGAAGCCGACGACGCGTGCGCCTCGATGTTGCCGAGGCCGCGCGCCCTCGCCTTCTCTTCGATCGCCCGGATGGCCCGGGCGTCCGAGTCGACGGCGTAGACTTTCCCTTCCGGCCCCACGATCTCGGCCATCGCGATCGAATGATACCCCGGGCCGCTGCCCAGGTCAGCCACCGTCTCCCCCCTCGCGACGAACGGCTTGACCAGCCGCATGGGCGGTGAAAAGAACCTCCTCACCGGGTTGTCGAAGATAAAGGTCGGAAAATGTCTGTCCGGCTTGCCCTTGCGATTAACCATATTCATCCCCCCTGACCGATGTGGACCGTGAGCGGCTTTCCACCTCCGTTGGCATTCTACCCGTCCGATGCCGCGCGGGTCAAGAACGCCTCCACCGCGAAGACCTGCGGCACGGCCGAAGGATCGCCGGCCCCCTCCCCTATGCCACCATTGCTTCCGTCCGGTCAACGGGCCCCGCAAGCCGCTGTCCCAAAAGTTGACTCCAGTCCGTCCATGGGGTATATCATGGCACGGGGCCGCGCCATCCGGCGCACCCCTTCAATCCACAAGGAGCCGCATATGAGCGAACGCACACTGGCCATCGTCAAACCCGACGCCGTCAAGAAAAAAATCATCGGCAAGATCGTCTCCCGCATCGAGGACGAGGGATTCAAGATCGCCGAGATGCGCCTGGCCTGCCTGAACCGCGACGACGCCAGGGGTTTCTACATCGTCCACAAGGACAAGAAATTCTACGACAGCCTGACCGAGTTCATGTCCTCCGGCCCGGTCGTCCTGATGGTCCTCGAGGGCGACGACGCGATCGCCCACTGGCGCGAGGTCATGGGCGCCACCGACCCGGCCCTGGCCAAGCCCGGCACCCTCCGCCGTTCCTACGGCTTCTCGATCGAACGCAACGCCGTCCACGGCTCCGACGCGCCCGAGACGGCCGAGTGGGAGATCAACTACTTCTTCAAGGGGAAGGAGCCCCGGCGCTAGTTCGCGTCAAACGAAATCGCCGCCTGCCTCTCAGGCGCAGCCGGAGCCTCGCCGGCCGGGCCTTCTCCGTGTAAAGATTCTAAACAGCGCGCCTGTTCATTTCCGAACACCGTAGTGTGCCGATCCGGACGTTCCGCCCGAAAATTCCAGAGCCGCACCTCCGCCACCTCGAAACTCACTGTTGGCACACAAGTTGCAGGCCATCTAAACGAAATCGCCGCCTGCCTCTCGGCGCCCTTGAGGTCTTGCCGTTTCCAGCGGCCGAACATACCGGAAGACATGCGACCCGGAGGCCGACCGACGGTAGTCATCCTTCAATCATCGCGCTGCACCGAAGAGAGGTCACGGCAGAGGTGAGGTCCTTCATGAGGACGGTTAAGAAAACCCGGCTGGCCATCCTGGCGGCGGTCGCTTTCGGGGTCATCGCAGCCTGGGGCTCCGCCCGTGTTCCTGAGCACGCCAAAAAGTCGTTGGCGGCCATCTCCGATCGTTTGTCCAGCCCGCAACTCACGGCGCGCATCCCCTCCCACTCGCCCACCTCGCAAGCCGGCCGTCCTGCGTGCGGGAACGAACCCCGACCGGCGGGCTCTGTTCCTTCGATACCTTCGCCTCAGTCCGAGCCCCTGTCGCTGACCTGCATCGCCAACTCGGGCGCCATGGTCGCCGCCGGGGAATCGAAGGTCCTGGTCGACGCCCTCTTCGACAGGCCCAACCCGCACTATAGGGCGCCGGCTCCCGGCGTCCTCGACAAACTCCTGAAGGACGAGGCGCCGTTCGACGGCGTGGACCTGGTGCTGGTCACCCACAACCATCCCGACCATTTCGACGCCGGCCTGGCCGCCCGTTTCATGGAGGCCCTGCCGGGCCCAATCCTTGTCGCGCCCTCGGACGCGGTCGCCGAAATGCGAAAAGCCGCCGCAACCTGGGCCTCCATCGCCCCTCGCATCGTCCCGATCGACCTCGAGGTCGGCCAAAAGGAAACGCGCGAGGTCAAAGGCATACCCCTCACGGCGTTCCGCACCCTCCACAGCGGAGACAACGCGTCGCCGATGAACATCATGTACCTCTTCGAGATCGGCGGCCGGAGGGTATTCCACGAGGGGGACTCGAACGGGAAACCCGACGTCTACCGCGCCTTCGGGCTGGGCGATGCGCCCATCGACCTCGCCCTGGTTCACTACTGGTTTCCTTTCGACCCCGAATGCGCCGCCTTCCTCCAAGAGACACTCAGGCCCGAGCACATCGCCCTGACGCACCTCCCTATCGCCAACGAAAGCGACGCGCCGGGCAAAGTCGAGCAGGTCAGGCGCTACTATAAAGACATCATCCTCCTGCTCTTCGGAATGCCGCCCACGGTCATTCATGACTGAGTCGCCGGAGAGCCCGCGCCCTCCCGCGCCGACGGCATCCTTAATAAAAGCAAAGGAGAAGACAATGACCCGCCCCGGACTCGATCCCACGAAAAGGTCCGCCCTGTGGCTTCTCGCCTTCGCAATCTGCCTCGCCGCGACAGCGTCTCAGCAGCCAGGCCGGGACAGGCTGGCTCCGGCCAACGCCAACGAGGCCCGCCTCAACAGGCGGCAGCCGCCCGGACAGGTCATGGACATCATCGGCCTCAAACCCGGAATGGCCGTGGCCGAGATCGGCGCCGGGCGCGGCCGGTATGTCGTGCACCTGGCCGACCGCGTCGGCCCGGAGGGCAAAGTCTACGCCGAGGACATCGACGCCTCCTCCCTGCACGCCCTCGAGCTGCGCTGCAGCCGGGGAGGCTTCGGCAACGTTGAAACGATCCTCGGCGAGGTGACCGACCCGAAGCTGCCGCTCGCGTCTCTGGACCTGATCTTCGTCATCTCTGCGTATCATCATTTCAGCGACCCGACGGCCCTCATGCGCAACGCGCGCCCGGCCCTCAAACCCGGCGGACGCGTGGCCATCGCGGAATGGATCCCCGAGCCCGGCGGCCGCGGCGAGGGGACCACCCCCGAGAAGATGAAGGCCCAGATGGAAGGCGCCGGCTTTGTCCTCGAGCGCATCGACAAGTCCCTCGAGGCCAACGAGCTCAACATCTACCTCTTCAAGCTCCCCCCGCCCCAATCGGGCACCCCACCCGCCGCCGGCGAGGCAGCCTCGTCCCTGCGTTCCGCCGCTGCCCGCAACGACGTCGCGGCCGTCGAGACCCTCCTCGCCGGGGGAGCCGCTATCGACGCCAAAGACGGCGGCGGACATACCCCGCTCCATCTTGCCGCGATGAACGACGCCGCCGGCGCGGCCTCGCTTCTCATCGCCAAAGGCGCCGCCATCGAAACCCGGGACGACTACGGCCGCACCCCGCTCCTCCTCTGCGCCCGCGAGAGAGGCGGACCGAAGACCACCCGCGTCCTCGTTGACGCCGGGGCCGATGTCAATGCCCGCGACAGGTTCAGGTCCACGCCGCTCGAGCTGGCCTCCTGGCGCGGCAAAAAAGACGTCATCGACATTCTGCTCGACGCTGGGGCGACGATTCCCCCCGGTCCCGCTGCCGGCAATCTCCTGTCCGAGGCCGCCTCCCACGGCCTGAGCCGCCTCTTCGACGCTCTCGTCAAGGCCGGCGCCGACCCCACCTTCAAGCTCTCGAACGGAGGCACACTGCTGCATTCGGCCGCCTCCGGCGACTCGATCGAAATCCTCGACACCCTCATCGTCCGCGGCCTCGACGTCGACCTCAAAGACAACTACGGCTGGACGCCTCTCCACTACGCCGCGCGCGACGGCCGCCTGGAGAATGCCGCGCGTCTGATCGCCGCCGGCGCCGCCGTCAACGCCAGGACCGTCATGGGCCAGTCGCCGCTCAACGTGGCCGACGGGAGGCGGCACGAGAAGGTGCGCGCCCTTTTGATCGAAAAAGGCGCCGAGGACGAACCCATCCGGTTTCCCGTCCTCGTTGGCGACTACCTTGGCCAGGAACCGCCCGCGGGCCGCGCCGAGCTCTTCGCTCCGGGAATCGTTTCCTCGATCTGGGGCCTTCACAGCACGGCCGTCTTTTCTCCCGACGGGAAGGAGGTCTATTGGGCGCCGATGATATCCTACCCCGGAGAGACCTATTCCCGGGGCGGATTACTAATGATGAAGCGCGTCGACGACCGCTGGACGCCGCCGGTCTGGGCGCCGTTCTCGGGCCCGGACACCGACGACGACGTTCCGTTCTTTTCCCTCGACGGGAAGACGGTCTATTTCATCTCGCGGCGGCCCCTCCCCGGGCAAAACGAGCCGGGAAAAGAGAGCCTCTGGCTGGCGCGCAGGACGCCGGCCGGATGGTCCGAGCCCCAACCCCTCGATCCCGCCGTCAACGCGCACGACATGCACTGGGAGTTCTCGCTGGACCGGGACGGGAATCTCTATTTCGGGGGGCAGGGAACGGACAGCCTCGGCATGACCGACATCTACCTGGCCCGGTTCGCAGGCGGAAAGTACGCGGCTCCCGTCAACCTCGGCGAACCCATCAACACGGAAGGCTCGGAAACGACGCCGTTCATCGCCCCCGACGGGAGCTATCTCCTGTTCTCCCGCCAATACGACATCTGGGTGAGCTTCCGCGAGGCCGGCGGCGGCTGGAGTGAGCCGGTCAAGCTGGGCCCCGAGGTCAACAGCCCCTCGATCGAGCTCTGCCCGGTCGTCACCGCCGACGGCAAGTACCTGTTCTTCCTGAGCCAGCGCGGCGGCGAGAGCCACCCGTACTGGATCGGGGCGGAGGAAATCGATAAACTCAGGCCGAAGAGCGCACAAAAAGGAGCGAGACCATGAAACGGAGAAAATTCATCGGACACGCGGGATGCGGCGTGGCGGCTTTCATGACCGCCGCCGGGGTTCCTGGTGCGACCGCCGGAGGGGCCGGCCAGGAGACGCCGCCGCCGCCCCCCGCTAAGCGCAAGCGCTACGCCATCGAGATCGAGATCTACGAGGCCCGCGAGGACACCTGGTGCCACAAGAAGGGCGACAAGTTCGCCTACCCGGCCGACTGGGGGAAGATCTGCCCGTGGTTGAGGGGCAGCCTCAACGATTTCGTCCGCATCCTCGAGTCCGGGAGCACGCTGCCCTGGAAATACGAAGGAACGCCTTACGAGAAAGTCATCGACCCCGACGGAGTGACGACCGAGTACGTCCGCTGCCCGGACCCGACCTCCAACCTGGTGGCCAAGATCACCCGGACCCTCAAGGCCTGAGCCCCGGACATATCGGGAGCTTCGCCTTGGGGGATTCCTTATTGGGGCTTGTTGCTGCGAAGCCGGTCGAGGATTCCCAGCCGGTCGCTGACGCCCGGCTCTTTGCAGATATTGTAAACGTGGACCTTGACCGTGTTCTCGGAGACGAAAAGCCCCGTCATTATATCAGAATCACCCTTCGGCGAAATGGCCTATCCATTAATACGAGAGTGCTGCAAGCAGGAATACTCCGGTCTTATTATTGCAGCGGCTTGTTCAACGCCCTATAAACGGGTAACGCGCTAAGGTTATCGAAGTGTTGACGCCGAAGGACCACGGGTTCGGAGCGTCGGAGAGGGGGATTCGATGACGAGAAGCTCGAGGTTTGCGATCGCTTTCGTCGCCTGCTTGTGGACGGCCGCCTCGGGAGGCCCCAAGATCGTGCGGGTCGTTCCCTCGAACGCCCCGGACGACATGTTCGGCGCCGCGCGCCGCAAGATCGCTTGGATCCTGAAGGAGACGGCCGCCTCGGGCGTCGCCGTGGCCGTCGCCAAGGACGGGAAGATCGTCTGGCTGGAGGGCTTCGGCTTCACCGCTCGCGGCGCAAAAACGCCCGTGACCCCGGACACCATGTTTTCCCTGGCTTCCATCACGAAGGCCCTGACGGCAACCGGTCTCATGGTCGTCGCCGACCGGGGCCTCATCGACCTCGACAAGCCCGCGAACACCTACCTCGGGTTGGCGAAACTCACGGCTTGCGCCGGCGGTTCCCCGGCCGCCACGATCAGGAACCTGATCTACCACACCTCGGGGCTCCCGATGCATTACCATCTCTTCTATGCGGACAAGCCACGCCACGTTCCCGGCACGGACGAATCGATCCAGAGGTACGGGATTCTGACGAACCCGCCCGGGAAGTCCTATTGCTATTCCAATTTCGGATACGGGGTGCTCGGCGACATCCTCGCCCGGGCCTCCGGGAAGTCCTACGCCGCGTTCATGAAGCAGGAGGTCTTCGAGCCCCTGGGGATGACCCGTACGGTGATACTGACGGAGCCGGGAGGCTATGACAATCTCGCGGAGAAATACGACTCCGGGAAGCGGCATCTGCCCGTGTGCGACTTCGACCACCGCGGGGCGTCGGCCGCCTACGCCAGCGTCCATGACCTCGTCCGCTTCGGGATGTTCCATCTCGGCGACAGCGTCCCCGGTCAGAAGCGGATCCTCAAGGCCGAGACCCTGGCCTCAATGCATCGGGAGTCCGGCTCCGAATTTCTGGACGGCGATACCCCGGTCCAGTATCTGCTGGGAAGTTTCGGGCGGCTGGAACATCTGGGCACGACGTTTCATGTGGCCACGGGCGGCATGCCCGGGGCCGTGTCGCGGCTCGACCTTGTTCCTTCGGAGAACGTGGTCTCGGCGGTATTGGCCAATTCGGACGGCGTCGACCTCTGGGCTCTCCAGCACGAGATATTCGCCGCTTTCCTCCCCGCTTTCCGGGACACGCCGTATACGCCGCCCCGGACCGCGGCAGCGGGCGCCCGGAAGACGTTCAGTCCGCCGGACCCCCTGCTGGGACGTTGGAACGGTGCGATCCGGACGTTCCAAAAGGAGCTTCCGGCCGCCCTGGTCTTCATGAAAGGCGGCCCGCCCACATTGGAAATCGACGGGATAAGATACTCCCCGCTCTCGTTCAAAACCGAACTCGGGGACACGACCTACACGGACGGGATTTTCAGCGGCCTTTTCTGGGGGCGGATCGACACGCCCGACACGGCCGGACAGCCGCACGCCGTCTATATCAAGGTCACCCTTCGCGGAAGCACCCTGGCCGGATCGGCCTCGGCCGTCTCGATCGATTCGCGGAGGACGTTTTTCCTTCCCTTTTGCCTCGAGCTCGCCAGACCTGTCCGAATAGCGAATCGTCCGCTTTGAGCCGTCGCCGCCGGCATCCTGCTCCCGATGATCTGCGCGGCACGGAGACGCTAACGGCTTCTCCGCGGCCCGGACACAGGAATTTCCGGGGACCAGGGGCAGGTACCGGGGGCATCGTTTCAAATCCTCTCCCGTTTGCCTTCAGGGTTTTGTTTTCTGGAGGCTGCGGTATGGAGTCCGAGAAAACAGGGTGGAGGATTCACGATGCCGGTCTCTGAGCATCATCCTCCGCGCGACCGTCGGTCGTCGGCCGACCGGCTCAGGGAGACCGGAGCATGACCATGAAGACGAGGACGGCGCTGGCGAGAGAAGCGCCATAAGCGATAACCGTCCCGGCCGCCAGGCCGGAAACGGGATAGGCGAGGTGAACAGCCGCCCCGTATACGGCGACGTTGATCAGGCCGCTGAACATCATGGGTCTGGCGATCGCCCTGGCGAAATCCAGGCCGTTTGAGCGATAGGCGACGAGGATCGTCGAAGAAAAGACTCCGGGAAAGGCCGCGAAGATTCCCCCAAGGAGCGGGCCGGTAAGCTTGGCGACAGCCACGGCCGAGACCACGATCAGACCGCCCGCAAGGGCACGGCCTGCCAGCGCGCCGGGGCGGAAACGCGTTTTCACGGACCTCGCCGAGGGCCTTGCGGCCTTCCCGTTCAGGAGGATATGCGCGACCGCCAGGACCAGTGCGAACCCCCCGACCGACCAGGCCAGGCTTGGGGTCTTGACCCGGGACAGAGCGGCGGCGGCGGCGAACCAGACCGAGAAGGCCCCAAAGAACCCGGCCGCAAATCCCCGCCGCGAGAATTGGATGAAGGATACGAGAAACAGCCCGTTCACGCCGGCCGCGAGAGGGACCATGGTCGCGGCCTCCGCCGCCACGCGGGGAGTCTGGCCCAGGCCGATAAAGAAAAGGGCCACGGCGACCGTCGAAGGCAATCCGCTCACCCAGCCGCCGATCTTGGTTCCCGCCCGGTCGGCCAGCGCCGTCGCGCCCGCAACCCAGAGCCCGCCGACCACAAAGGTCAGGGCGAGTCTGGCCGCAAATGCTCCGTCCATTTCCGCTTTCTTATCGCGGAGAGAAAGAAAAATCAAGACCCAAGCGGGGCATTCCCCTTGCTATCGGCGGCTCATCGATACGGGCAACTCCCTTTGAAAAGGAGGTTGATAGGAAATAAAAGGCCCGGACCCGTCTCGTTCGTCGATGATTGGGAATCGAATATGTATCAGAAACGCGAAAAACTTTGCAGGTTTTTGTTATAAGGAAAAACCCATCTCCGTCGGGAATATGATTCCCCGCTTTCCGTGGGTTTTCGCCGGCCGAAAGCGTCATATAGGGTGAAGGCCCTGATGAGGAGACCGACGACATGCTCGAACAACAATGGCTGACGATCTACCGGGGGACTGTCCAGCCCCTCTACGGCTATATGGCCAAACGAACGGGGGGAAACCGGGAACTGACCGAGGATGTCGTCCAGGAATCCTACCTGCGAGCCCTGGAAAGCTGGAATCCCAAGGCCGCGCCCGAGTGTCCCCTGGCCTGGCTGAAGCGGGTGGCCAGGAATGTCCTGATCGACCATCTGAGGCAAAAAAGGAGGGCCTCCAGGACCGAGCCGGAGCTCTTGCCCGACGTTCCGTCGCGGACATCGGAAGATGCGTTCGAATCCCTGGAAATCTTCCTGGCGATCTCTTCTCTAGGAAAGAAAAAGGCCAGGGTCCTCGAGGCCTTTTACTACGACGGGATGAGTATCAAGGAGATCGCGGCCGAAATGGCCCTTTCGGAGAGGGCCGTCGAAGGCCATTTGAGGCGGGCCCGCCAGTCTTTGAAATCCCTGCTTCCCGATTCCAAACCCGACGGAGGAAACCGTGACTAAAGCCACCGAACCCGACCGGCAATTCGTCGACAGGCTGGAATGGCAGCTGACCACGGAATACAGGAGGATGAACCGCCGGCGGTCCGCGGGCAGGGTCGCCGTTCCGCGACGGATGGTCGCCTTCGCCCTCGCAGCCGGCGTCCTTCTGACCGGTGTCGCCGCCATCAAGGCGGCGGACTACATCCAGGATGCCTGGCGCAAAAAGATCGAGGTCGCCAGGGCCGAGACGGAGGTCCTGCTGCAACAAGCCCGTCTTCGGTCCGGACGCGAGTTGGCGGCGAGGACCGAAGCGCTGGCCGCGCAAGGATTGGTCCGTCAAGAGGAGTATCGAGTTTTGCAGATCGGCCAGGAGCGGGCGGGACTGGACCTCGAGAGATCGCGGCTGAACCTCGAGGAAGTCAAACACTCCGGCGTCACGCCGAGGGACGAGCTTTATGCCCCCTTCGTCGGCGGCCGCGATTTTGTCAGCGAGCGGCTTGGGATCGAGAGCCAAGAGATTGAATTGGGCATGGAACTCCTGGCGGATCGTCTGGAGAGGCTCAAAGGCCTGCGCGAGAAGGGGCTCGTGGCCGGTGACGAGCCGGATGCCGTGGAAAGGGAGATCACCGTTCGAAAAGCCCGGATCGGCGAAATCGTAAGACGGCTCGAGCTGAGAAAACGTTTCGTCGACGGGAAGATCTCTGCTCGCGAGGTCGAGATCGCCGGCCGTCTGGCCGTGGCCGAAGCGAGCCTGCGCTCGGCTCAGTCAAAGGTCGAGACCCTGACGGAGCAGCTGGAGCGCGTTCAAGCCCTGCAGGCCGAAGGAATGGTCTCGCCGACCGATGCCGACGGGCTGCGCTCCGGGCTGGACGCAGCCCAGGCCGAGCTGAAACTCGCCGCCCTGGAAGTGGACATCCTCAAGAAAGCCCTGTAGCGGGGAATCGAGAGGCCGGCCCAAGCCTGGTTCGCCACATCCCGGCCTCTCGACCCTCCGCGTCGAGACCCGTCGAGGACGGCTTCCCGGATTGACGGGGCCGAGGCCTTCTCTCCCCCGGTCTGGGCACAAGCTCCGGATCCGGGGAGGCCTCGGACCCGAAGGACGTGGATTCACGGCTCCGATTCTCTCGGCCGGAAACGTCCGGGGGCGCATAGATTTTACCAAAACGGCAGGCCGGAAAGTGCGATAATGAAGACGATGTCCGGACGCGAAACGAGGCCCTTGACCAGGATGCTGGGAGCTCTTGCGGCTCTTCAACTCCTTCTGGGAACTCACCTGGCCTGCACGCAGGCCGACCCTTTTCCGGCAAGCGACGAGGTGGCCGAGGCCAAGGCCGGCGACCTCGTCTCGAAAGCCGGCTCCTATTTCGATTATAGAGCCGGCTTCGGAATCCTGGTTGTCCCCGAGAACAGGCGAAAGCCGGATTCCCGCCTCATCCGCCTCCCGGTGATCAGAATCGAGTCGACAGCCCCGGAGCCCGCCGAGCCAGTCTTCTTTTTGACGGGAGGGCCGGGGGTCAGAAACGTCTATCCGCCAAGCGTCCTGCGGAAGGCGGGACAGCAGGACCTGGGAATACTCCGGTTCCTTCTGGCCCGCCATGACCTCGTCGTGGTCGGTTACAGGGGCGTAGACGGCTCCGTCGTTCTGAATTGTCCGGAAATCGTCGAGGCTCTGAGAAACAAACGGCATCCCCTCTCGAGCCGGAATCTCGAGATCCTCGGGAAGGCCCTGACCGCGGCTCACCGACGGTTGACCCGGGAAGGAGTCGACATCGACGGCTACACCGTCGCCGATGTCGTCGATGACCTGGAGGCCGTCCGGAGAGGCTTTCATTATGAGAAGATCGACCTGTGGGGAGGAAGTTACGGGGCGACCGTCGCCCACATGTACGGTTTGAAGTATCCTCAACACGTTCGCCGGAGTCTCTTGACCGGCCCCCAACCTTCGCGCTTTTTGGACGTCTGGCGGCCCGAAATCGTCGAGCATTTGCTTGACCGCTACGGCCTTCTCTGGCGGGCGGACGCGAAAAGGGCCGGCCGGAGCCCCGACCTTGAAGCGATGCTGCGGCGCGTTCTTGAACGGATGCCCTCCCGATCGAACGGCATGGCTTTGGACGCGGATAAGGTCCGCGTGCTTTCGTTCATGTTCCTGGCCGATACCGGGTCGACCGCCCAGGTCTTCGACGCCTTCGCGAGCGCCGACAGGGGCGATTACAGTCAACTGGCGGCCTTGACGGCGGCTTATGACCAGGCGTTCCCTTCATCGCTGGTCTGGGGGGATTTCTATTCGAAAATCCTGAGCGTCCAAAACCCCGAGCCCGGGAGTGATCATGAAACGGAAATGGACCCGGGCGGGTCGGCGCTGGGATCGCCGTTGGCCAAGCTGTTGTTCAGGTGCCTGAGCCACGGTCAATGGCCGATTCTCCCCGTCCCGGAGGAGCTCCGTGGACCTCGCTATTCGGACGTCGAGACGCTGCTCATCTGCGGAAATCTCGACTTTGCGTCCCCCCCGGAACCCGTAGAAAAGGAACTCTTGCCCTATCTGAGGAAGGGCCGGCTGATGGTTCTTTCCGAAATGGGCCACCGCGATATCGCCGGGGGCGCCCAACCCGAAGCCTTCCGGAGCGTGGTCGAGACGTTTTTCCGGACCGGGAATTCGGATGATTCCCCGTTTGCGTATCAGCCCATGAATTTCACGCCGTCTCAGCCGTTCATGAGGTGGCTGCAAAGCTTGAGAAGATAAAAGGCGGGTATCAACCTCGAGAAAGTCGAAAATGGAACGACCATGGCGGATACGGGCGGGAGTCGCGACGAGTCCCCGCAGGATGACGTGAAGGAACGGCCGTGGATTCGCTGAAAGTCGTCCATTCCAGGACACGCCGCGCCTTTCATCGGGTCCTCAAGCCGGGGGGGTATCTCCTCGCGGCCGTCAAGGCAGGGCCGGGCGAGGGCTATGTCCATGAACTCCTGGGAATACCGGCGGAGATCTATTTATCACTGTTCGACGGGGCGGAGATCGAGGGCTATTTCGAACGGGCGGGCTTCGTCGTCGAATTCCTGGAACGACGGAATCCCTACGATTTCGAAATCAAGAACGAGCGGATCTTCGCCATCGGCCGAAAACGCCGCCCCGATGAAAAGGAGCGGGCCGAAGCGCCCGGCCTTCTTCGCGCCATCCGCTATCCCGCCGTCCTCCGCGTCCACATGGACTTCCACGGAGGCCGGCTCATCCTGGAAAAACGGCTGCCGGACGGGTGACATCGCGGCTGTCGGCGGAGCCGATAGCCTTTCGGTGCGGGCATCGCGGTGTTCGTCGAAGCCCGGGGTGCTCACAAACTCGGACTTGACCGTGCCGGCTCTGACGGTTTATTCCTGTGTCATGGGCCTCGTTTCGGCGGCCGGACGCGGAAAAAGCCGCCCCCTGGGACCGGATCCCGGGGCGGCCGCCAGCGGCCCCGGGAAAAGAAGGAGTCGACATGAAAGACGCCATCCATCGCGCCCTGGCGGCCATCAACAACGCCTGGAGAAACGGCCGGCCGGAAAGCATGAGCGTATACTTGCATCCCGGAATCGTCATGAAAACGCCGGGGTTTTCAGGGGAAACGGCCGGACGTGAGGCGTTCATCGAGGGTTTCAGGCAGTTCGCCGCCAACGCCCGCGTCCTCGAGTATTCGGAAAGCGACGAGCAGATTGACGTGATCGGGGCTTGCGCGGTCATAACCTATGAGTTCGAAATGATCTATGAAACCGCCGAATACCGGGCCCGATCCACGGGGCGCGATTTCTGGATCTTCGAGAAGCAGGGCAACAAGTGGCTGGCCGTCTGGCGGACCATGATGGATGTCCGCGACAAGAGGCTGGGGGAAAAATAGCCTGCGGCGGCGGCGGTCACCCTGGCGTCCGGCGTCGTAGCATAAAAGGACCAAGGGCCCTGGTGCCCGGCCTGCGTCAGGAGGACGAATGCCCAAAAGACAAATGCCTAAGAAAAGGATGGGGATCTTCCTCATCGCCTTCGTGTCTATCGCTTTGTCCCTGCCGATTCTTTCGGCGGGGCGACCGGAGACGAACGATCCGGTCTGCGTGGGACAGCGGATGGCTTTTTCCTCGCGAATTCTGGAAAAGGAGAAAACGCTTTACGTCTCCCTCCCGGAAGGGTATGCGGATTCGAACGGCCGGTATCCCGTCCTTTACACATTCTATAACGGCGACGCGGGCTTCCTTCACACAACGGGGGTCGCCCGCCTGCTGACCGACCTCGGCCTGGCGCCGGGGCTCATCGTTGTATCCGTGCCCGTGGACGGGATGCGCGATTTGACGCCGACCCGGGCCGCAGCCTACGGGCCGACGAGCGGCGGCGCCGACGCCTTCCTGCGGTTTTTGCGCGAGGAACTCCTGCCCTTCATCGACCGGGAATTCCGGACCGAACCGCGACGACTGGTCTGGTCCCATTCGATCGGCGGGACCCTGGTCGTTTACGCCCTGCTCTCGGCGCCGGACCTGTTCCAGGTCCATCTGACGTCCAGCCCGTTCTTCATCTACGACGGCGGCGACAGGTTCCTCCTCCGGAACGCGGCGCGCCTCCTGAAGCGGAGGAAGGACGAAAAGAACTATCTCTATGTCGCCGTCGGAAACGAGCCCGACCTGAAGCCGACCATCGATGAATTCGTCCGGATCCTGGGCGACACCAAACCGCCCGGGCTGGTTTGGGATTATGTTCAAATGGACAAGGAAGACCATTCGTCGATCCTGGCCCGAAGCCTGACCGAGGGCCTCCGCGCCTGTTTCGCCCGGGAAGGCTTTGCCGGCCGTCGTTGAGCCGGATCCCGGAGGGAAAGTCGGGCCCGGAATCGAAAGGAGAAGAGAAATGATGCCGCACCGGTCACATCGTTGGCTTCACGGTCTGATATTCCTGGCGGGGATATGGATCACCTGCGAGCCCGCATCAGCCGGGCAGGACGGGTCGCCGCTCTCGATCGGGACGCTGCGGCGGCTGCATTCCGAGATCCTCGGAGAAGACCGCGTGTTGTCCGTCCGGGTCCCCGCGGGCTATGAGCGAAGCGGGCTGTCGTACCCGGTGCTCTATCTCCTCTACGGGGACCAGACCGAGGGCTATTTCGCCGAAACCGTCTCCACGCTCGAACGCTTGGAAGGGGGAGCCGAGATCCCCGAATTCATCGTGGTCGGGATTCACAACACGGACCGATACGGGGACCTCCTGCCCGTGCGCGCTCCGGGGCAGCCGGGCGGGGCGGACGCTTTCATGGATTTCCTGGAGAAGGAGCTCTTCCCGTTCGTTGAGTCCGAGTACCGGACCAAGCCCTACCGGCTCCTCGGGGGCCCGCAGGCCGGGGGACCGTTCGGCCTCTACGCCCTGGCCCGCCGCCCCGCCTTGTTCAATGCCATGGTCCTCGAAAATCCGTTCTCGGCGCCGGCCAGCCGCGAGATCCTCCTGGCGAGCCTGCGGAAGTACGCAGCGAAAAAGCCCTCGGCCGGGAAGCTGGTCTTCATCAACACCTTCGACCGGACGGGGTTCCAGGACCATGCCGAGGCCAACAAGGCGCTGACCGACGCCCTGAACGCTTTCGAGCCGGTCAGGCCGAAAGGTTTGCGGATATGGCGGCGTCATCTGGGGGAGCCGACGTTCGTCCCCGCGCTGGAGCTCAAGCAGCCTCTGCGAACGATTTTCGAGGGTTTCTATCCCTCCGAGGCCGCGGCGCTTGACGGATTGTCGAAGATCCTCGCCTATTACAAAGGGAAGAGCGGGGCCTACGGCTTTGATGTCGACCCGCCGGCCTTTTTCCTGGCCATCAAGGCTGACGACCTGAACCGGGCGGGACGCGGGGTCGCGGCCCGGGAGATTCTTGAATACGGCCTGGCTCGTCATCCCACCGATGTCAACTTCATTCTCCGTTTGGGAAACATGGCTTTTGACGCCGGGGAACTGGACCGGGCCGAAGCCTACTTCAAGAAGGCCCAGGAAATCCGCCCGGACCCCTTCTTCGCCTCGCGCCTGGAGGCTATTCAGCGCATGCGCCGGGGCTCGGGCGCCTATTTCCTGTCCGAAGCCTTGAAAGAGGGCCTTCCTGCGGCCAAGGCCAGGCTGGCCGACCTCGAGAAGAGCCAGGACCCTCAGGTCTATTTCGACGAGCGGGAGTTGAACGCTCTCGGATATCGTCTGCTCGGCCAGGGGCGGCCGGAGCAGGCCGTCTTCATCCTCGAGCTTAACGCCCGGCGACATCCCGATTCCTGGAACGCCCACGACAGCCTGGGCGAGGCCTACCTGAAGGCGGGTCGGACGAAAGACGCCGTCCAAAGCTATGAACGCTCCCTGGCCATCAACCCGGACAACTCCAATGCCAAGAAGATGCTGGAAACGCTCCGCGACGGGGAAGCCCTGCAATTCCAGGCTCAAATCGAGCAGGCCTCGCGGGACTCGGGAATTCCCGGGCTGGTGTTCGCCCTCAGGGAGTCCGACGGCCGCAGGTTCATGGGCGCGGTGGGTATGTCCGATGTTTCCTATGGAATTCCGATGCGTCCCGACAGCCGCTTCTACATCGGCTCGATTTCCCAGTCGATGCTGGCCGCCATGGTCCTCAGGCTCGAGGAGAAGGGCAAACTCTCGCTCGACGAGCCGGTCTCGGACTTCGTGGACTTTCCCGGGGCTGACGCGGTCACGGTCGAGATGCTTCTGGACCACTCCTCGGGCTTCGCCGACTGGACGGGCAGGGACTTGGCCGCCACGGATAACCCGGGACTCCCCGAGATGTTGAGGACCCCCCAGACCTCCGGTAGTCTGATCCGGATCGCCGCGGCCGGAAACCCGGCCTTCGCTCCCGGCGAGAGGCAAGAGGCATCCTACACGGACATGCCGCACAATCGGCGGGCATGGTCCGCCCCGATAAACGTTCACGGGAGGCGGTTTTCGATGCTTGCTCCGCGCCGGCTCAAG
>Ga0210077_1000091_pt1 | contig 47738 bp, 32 predicted proteins | sample RushMan_CattailN_5_FD_185556 | JGI IMG/M metagenome (GOLD analysis project Ga0210077, IMG submission 185556) | Wetland microbial communities from San Francisco Bay, California, USA, that impact long-term carbon sequestration -... | ecosystem: Environmental > Aquatic > Marine > Wetlands ...
GAGCCGCTCCGTTCCGCTCTTGACGTTCGCTGCGCTGACTTCTCCCCCGCCGCAGAGGGCGAGGCCGTTTCCCGAGCCTCAGCGGCCTTTGTACGGACCGATGACCTCCCTCGAGATCACCAGCCTTTGGATTTCGTTGGTTCCTTCGTAGATCTGGAGCAGCTTGGCGTCCCTGACGAGCTTTTCTATCGGATAGTCCCTCATGTAACCGTATCCGCCGAAGATCTGGAGGGCCTCCAGGGCGGTCTTCATGGCGACGTCCGAACCGTAGCACTTGGCCATGGCCGATTCGCTCCCGCACGGCTTGGCGTGATCCATGAGCCAGGCGGCTCGCCAGACGAGAAGACGCGCGGCGTCCACCTCCATCGCCATCTGGGCGATCTTGAACGCGGTCGCCTGAAAAGAGGCGATCGGCTTGCCGAACTGGACGCGGGTCTTGGCATACTCGACGGCGTACTCCAGGGCCGCCCTGGCGATGCCGACCCCCGCCGCGCCCACCGAAGCCCGGGTTTTATCGAAGGTCCTCATGGCCACGATGAACCCCAGGCCCTCGCGCCCCAGGAGGTGGCCGGCCGGAACGCGGACGTCCTCGAAGAACAGCTCGGCGGTGTTGGAGGCCCGCTGGCCCATTTTGTCCTCGACCTTCCCGACCGTGATCCCGGGGGTGTCCCGGGGCACCAGGAAGACGCTCAGCCCCCGCGCCCCCTTCTCCGGGGCGGAGTTGGCGAAAACCACGTACAAACCGGCGATTCCGGCGTTGGTGATGAAGCACTTCGACCCGTTGATGACATAATCGCCGCCGTCCTTCCGGGCCGTGGTCTTGATAGCCGAAGTGTCGGACCCGGCCTCCCGCTCGGTCAGGCAATAGGAGGCGAAGGCCATCTTTTGCGTAAAGGGGGCGAAGAAAGTCTTTTTCTGTTCCTCCGAACCAAAAAGGAGGATCGGGGTGAAGGCGAGGGAATTGGCCATCATGGTGGTGAACATTCCGGGGCAGCCCCTGGCCAGCTCCTCGCTGACGATAACGGTCTCGAAGTCGCCCAGCCCTCCTCCTCCGTATTCGGCCGGGACCGTGCAGGTCAGGAATCCGACCTCGAAGGCCTTCTTCATCACCTCCTCGGGGAATTCGTGCCCCTGATCGTATTCGGCGGCCTTCGGTCTCATCTCCTTTTCCGCGAACTCGCGGGCCATCTCCTGCAAAGCGATCTGGTCGTCGGTCAGGGTAAAATCGATCACGGGCGGTCCTCCAAACTCGGTGTGTCTCTACCGTCGGTCCGAAAAAACAGGGCAAGTGTACTGGATTCGCCCACCCCTGTCAATTCATCCCCCCCATCCGCTTTGCCGCTGCCAAAACGGGGCCGGATCCACTGCCCACGGCCCCACTTCCCTGAGCTTCACTCCTCGGTCTCGGCTCGCGAATAATCCAGGTTCAGGCCGGGCGCTCGGCCGGCGGGACGCGGCGCTCGAGCACCACCTCGTCCCTCCGCAGGAGAAACACCGGGTTGGCGATTCCCGCGGCCTCCCCGACGATGTCCTGGGCCCGCCGGCCCTTCAGGGGAAAGGGCGGCAGGCGGAGGAGGAGACGCCCCTCCCGGAACTCGACGTCCGCCGCGCCGGGGTTCTGGCGAAGGTAACCTTCCATGGCGGCCCTCAGGCCGGCCGGGGCCGAGGCCTCCCTGGCCCGCCGGAACTCATCGCTCCCCGGGTCCAGGGAATAGAGCTGAGCCCGGATCGAGGCGGCCAGGGAAGGCTCCCCGGGCTCGAGCCGTTCCAGGCGGCTGAAGCGGATTCCTTCCGGAGTCGAGCGGTTCATTCGAGCTAGAAATTCCCCCGGGTCGAGCTCGACCCGGGCCTTGAAGTCCAGGACCTCGTTCAGGCCCTCCATGCCCAGCGGAAGGGCGGGGCCGTAGGAAAAATCCATCTTGGGATGGTATCCCTCGGTTTTCCGGACCGCGACCCCGGCCCTGCGGAAGCTCCTCTGCAGGACGTGGATGAGGTCGATATGGGACAGGTAACGCGTCTTGCCGGTCTTGGCGTACACGGCCCGGTACCTGGCCATCACGTCGGAGGGTTTGCCGAGAGCCGGCGGGGCGGCCGGGAAAGACTCGAGATGCGGCTGCGGGGCCGCCTTTTTCCAAAACCGGAGATCGCAGCCGCCGCACTCGCCGCACGTTCTCTCGAGACAGGCCGGAGAGGGGCGGCCGGCCAGGGCCAGTTCGAGCTCCCGCGCGAGGTGCGCTTTTTTGAGCCCGGGATCGATGTGATCCCAGGGAAGAACCGCCTCCATGGGCAGCGCCTTCAGGTATTCCCCGGGGTCGACCCCTTCCTCGTCCATGGCGTCCCGCCACAGCCTGGGGTTCAGGCGGTCCCGCCAGCTGTCGAAGCGGGCCCCGTTCGACCAGGCCCGGGCCAAAACGCGGTTGAGTCGCCGGTCGCCACGGGAAAAGACCGCTTCCAGGACCGAAGTTTCGACGGGATGGTCCTTGAACTCGACCGACTTCCAGCGGGCGAGGCCGGCCCGGACCCGCCGCTGCTTGTCTTCGAGGGACCCGGCCTCCTCCATGGCCAGCCACTGGAAAGGCGTGTGAGGCTTGGGAATGAACGACGAAAGGCTGACGTGAATCCTGGGCCGGGCGCCGAGAATGGATCGTCCGAGCTCCAGGGCGTCGCGGATCATGTCCGCCACCGCCTCCAGGTCGCTCTCGGTTTCGGTGGGGAGCCCGGCCATGAAATAAAATTTGACGAGCTGCCAGCCGCCCCGGAAGGCATAGGTGAGAGCGTCGCGGATTTCAGTGTCCTCGAGCTTCTTGTTGATGACGGCCCGGAGCCGCTCCGTCCCCGCCTCGGGGACCAGCGTGAATCCGGTTTTCCGGACCTTGAGAATGTCCGCCACGAGGTTCCGGGACAGGCCGCGCGGCCGGAGCGAGGAGAGCGACAGAGAGATCTTCTCGGGGCCCAGGCTGTCCATCAGGCAGCGGACGGTCTCCTCGAGATAGGGGAAATCGCTGATCGAGAGGGCCGACAGGGAGCTGTCTTCGTACCCGGTCTGCCGCAGGCTTCGGAGCACGGTCCGGAGAACGAGCTCCGGGTCCCTGGCCCGGTGAGGGAAATAGACGCTCGAGGCCTGGCAGAACCGGCAGTTCTGGGGGCAGCCCCGGGCGGCCTCCATGGCCACCCTGTCGAAAACGACCCTCAGGCTGGGCACGATGATCTTCTCGGGGAACGCCGACGTCCGGAATGACTCGAGGACGCGCTTCCGTATGACCGGAGGCGCGCCGGCCGTCGGCTCCGGCGCCACCAGAGGCGAACCCGGCCGCCGGACCGGCGTGTAGAGGGACGGCACGTACACGCCTTCCAGCCGGGCGAGTTCGCCGAGGATCCCCTCCCTCCCCAGTCCGGACCGCCTGAGAAACCGGTAGGTCCGGATGATATCCGGAAAGGCCTCCTCCCCGTCGCCGAGCAGAAAGAGGTCGAAGATGTCGGCCACGGGCTCTGGATTGAAGGCCGCCGGCCCGCCGGCGACGATCAGCGGATGACGGCCGTCGCGGTCGGCGGAAAAGACCGGAATGCCCCCCAGGTCCAGCATGGTGAGAACGTTGGAATAGTTCAGCTCGTAGAGCAGGGAGAAGCCGACGATGTCGAACCTGCCGAGGGGCAGGCCGTTTTCGAGCGAACAGAGCGGAAGGTGCCGCCGGCGCAGCTCCGCCTCGAAATCCGGCCAGGGAGCGAAGACCCGTTCGGCCAGGAGGCCGGGGTCCGCGTTGAGGAGCGCGTACAGGATTTTTTGCCCCAGGTAGGACATCCCGATTTCGTAGACGTCGGGAAACGCCAGGGCCACTTTGACGTCCGCGCCGGCAGGGTCCTTGCGGACCTCGTTCCACTCGCCGCCCACGTAGCGGCCCGGCTTTTCGACCCGCGTCAGGGCGTCCCGCAGGGCCGCCGCGTCGTCAGACATTGGCAAACCTGCGCATCCTCACGTTGAGGACCAGGCCGACCAGGATGAAGTTCGTCAGGAGCGAGGACCCGCCGTAGCTCAGGAACGGCAGGGGAATGCCCGTCACCGGGAACAGCCCGACGATCATCATGATGTTGATGAAAAACTGGAACGCCACCAGCATGCCGGCCATGAACACGATATAGACGCCGGTCCGGTCCCGGGCCTTGTTGACGGCGAGAAACATCCTCGCGAGCATCAGCATGTAGAGGAGAACGGCAACGAAGACCCCGACAAATCCGAACTCCTCCCCGATCACGGAGAAAATGAAATCGGTGTGCCGGGCCGGCAGAAAGCGGAGCTGGCTCTGCGAGCCGTTCATGAACCCCTTCCCGGTCAGCCCGCCCGACCCGATGGCGATCCTGGACTGGATGACCTGGTATCCCGAGCCGTGGGGGTCGCGGCTCGGGTCGAGCAGGGTGGTCACCCGCTTTTTCTGGTAGTCCTTCATGCCGAAGTGCCAGCCCCCGAAGCCCAGGATCAGCGCGAAGACGAGAAGCAGGGCCAGCGTCCGGCGCCTGGTCCCGGCCAGGATGAAGGCTCCGCCGACGACGGCGGCAAAGGTCATGGCCGTGCCGAGGTCGGGCTGCAGGATGATGAGCGCCAGGGGCACCGCGGCCAGGCCGAGGGGAAGCGCCGCGAAGCGGAACGTCAGGTAGCGGCTCTTGTATTCCCCGAACAGCCGGGCGAAGACGAGGATCAGGACCACCTTGGCAACCTCCGAGGGCTGGAACTGGAGAAGCCCGAACGTGATCCAGCTCCTCGTCCCGGCCACCAGCCGGGCAAAAAGGAGGCTGCCGGTTAGAAATGCCAGCGCGGCTCCGTAGAAATAGAAGGCGAAGTCGACCAGGAACTTGTAGTCCGCGGCCAGGATCACGAAAACGGCCAGGATGCCGATCCCCACCCAGATGAGCTGCCGCAGAAAGTAGTTCCCGGAAATGAAGTGGGACGAGCTGTAGATCATCAGCAGGCCCAGCACGCACTGGAAGAGGACCAGGCCGACCAGGACCCAATCGATCTCCCGGAACAGCCGTCTGTCGATCATCATCGCTCGTCGAGCTCCTTCAGGAACTTGAAGATCCGCCCGGCCAGAGGGGCGGCGGTAGCCCCTCCCCCGCCACCGTACTCGACGAGAACGGTCACGACATAGCGCGGATTCTTCCGGGGGGCAAAGCCCGAGAACCAGGAATGGGTCTTGACCTCCCGGCCGGCCCGGGCCATCCGTGCGGCCGTGGCCCGGCTGATCGTCTGCGTCGAGCCGGTCTTGCCGCAGATGTCCATCGCCTCGACGAAGGCGCCCATGCCGGTCCCGTCGGCGTTCACGGACCGCCACATGCCCTCGATGACGCTCTCGAAGGTCTCCGGCTTGAAAGGCGTCGGCTCCCGCGGCGGCGGGTTGCCCCGGCCCAGGAGGAGATGAGGGGTCACCGCCCCTCCCCGGTTCGCGATCCGGGCCATGAGCGCCGCCAGCTGGAGGGGCGTCACCAGAAGCTGGCCCTGACCGATGGAAACTGATATGGTTTCCCCCGGATACCAGGGCCTGCCGGTGGTCTTCTTCTTCCACTCCGCCGTCGGGACCAGGCCGTCTTTCTCGCCGGGGATGTCCACCCCGGTCTTGCGCCCCAGCCCCATCCTCTCGGCGGCCCTGGCGATCGTGTCGATCCCCATCAGCCGGCCGAGGTTGTAGAAATAAATATTGCAGGAATTTCGGATGGCATTGGCCAGGTTCATGGACCCGTGCCCCGGCGCGAACCAGCAGCCGAACCGGGACCCGTAGATTTCCGTCGAGCCGGTGCAGTACACCCTGGTCTGGGGCGTGACGAACCTGAACTCGAGCCCGCCCAGGGCCATGACCGGCTTGAATATCGACCCCGGCGCGTACAGCCCGCGAACGGCCCTGTTTTCGAGCGGAGAGTTCGCTTCGTTGGCCAGCGCGAGCCACTCCTCGGGCGTGAACCTGGAGATGAAGCGGTTGGGGTCAAAGGTGGGGAAACTGACCATCGCCAGGATCTCTCCGGTTCGCGGAATGAGGACCACCACTGCGCCCTCTCTCTCCCCCAGGAGCGATTGGGCCCTTTCCTGAATCCTCCTGTCCAGGCTCAGCTTGATCTCACTGCCTTGGGTGGGATGCTGCCGGGCCGATTCCGAGCGGGTCCGGCCGACGCTGTCGACGATCTCGACGACTTTTCCGTCCTGGCCCGTCAGGAGCTCATCGTACTGCCGTTCGACGCCGGCCCTTCCGCCCATGTCCCCCAGCCCGAGGTTGCGGGCCGGGTCGGCGTTGATCTCCTCTGGGGTGCGCTCCTGGAGGTAGCCGAGGACATGGGCGGCCAGAGTCCCGAAGGGATAGGACCGCTTTGGCTCCGCCTCGACGACGAGCTCGGGATGCTCCAGTCGCCGGCTTTCGATGGGGGCGATCTCTTCGGAGGCCAGCCCGTCCTTGATGACGATGGGCGCGAAGGCGGGAAGGCTCCGGTACTTATCGATTCGGTTCCTGAGGTCCTCGAGGTTGATATCCAGGAGACCGCTGATTGATGCGTAGCACGACTCGGGGTCGCCGGTGATGTTCTCCCGGATCAGGGACACCTTGAAGCTGGCCTTGTTGTCGGCCAGGATATCCCCCCATCGGTCGAGGATCAATCCCCGCGGCGCGCTCAGGACGCGCGTCCGGGTCTTGTTGGCCTCGGCCAGGTCCCAGTATTTCCGGAAATCCAGGATCTGGAGCTTCCAAAAGTAGGCCAGGACGAGAAAGGCCAGGACGGCCAGAATGCGAAGGACGGTGTTGGCCCGGCGGACCACGACCGAAAAGTCTTCATAGATCTTGTCGGCGGACATGTCGCGTTTCAGGCGCCGCGGGCGTCGAGCCTCCTCAGGAGGAAAAGCAACCCGCTGCCGAGAACGGCCGTCATCAGGGGCTGAAGGACGAGAAGCCCGCCCTGGACATTGGGCCGTTCGCCGAGGGCGACGGCGCTCAGGAGAACCCAGAGCACCAGCTCGAGCGAAGACATCACCAGCAGGAGGGCCGCGCTGCGCGCCGGCGGCCCGATATCGACCCGCCGGGACACGTATCCCGTCCAGAAGCCGAGGAGCGTCTTGGTCAGCCCGGCGACCCCGAAGACGCCCAGCGAGAACGAATCCTGGACCAGCCCGCAGACCGAGCCCAGCACTCCGCCGAAGACCTCCCCCTTCCTGACCGCGAAGACCACCACGACCAGGGAAAAGCCGTTGACCACGGCCAGCGCCGACGGACCGAAGCCTCCCATGAGCGAATAGGCCGCGAAGGCGGCCAGGATCGCCGCCCCGGCCGTCACGACGTCCCGCAAGGCGGAGGGCCTCATTTCCGGTCCTCCGACACGGCGGGCAGAATCCCCACGGCCTCGAGGGCGCTGAAGTTGAAATAGGGCTTGACCAGGATGGCCTTGAAAATGGAGGTCGAGGGCTGGACGCTCACGATGCGCCCGACCCTGATCCCGGCCGGATAGATCTGGTCGAATCCCGTGGTCACCAGTTCGTCGCCCTCCTTGCCGCCGGGAGCGCTGGCCAGGACATATTTCAGGCTGCAGAGGGCCTGCGACCGCCCGCCCAGCAGGCCCACCGTCCGGTCGGCTTCGACGATGACGCTGACGCTGCTTTCCTGGTCCGTGATGAGTTGGACCATGCATTCGGTGGCCGAAGGGTCGATCGTGCGGCCCACCAGGTTTCCGAACCTGTCGCAGACGGCCATGTCCTTCGTGACCCCGGCCAGCCCGCCCCTGTCCAGAATGACCGAGCGGTAGATGTTGGCCGCGTCGGCCCCGATGATGCGAGCCGGGATGATGGAGTCCCGGAAGCGGGCCAGGCTGTCCCGGACCTGGGCCGCCGACCGGAAGAACTGGAGGCTGTCCGCGAGGTAGCGCTTTTCCTGGTTGAGAAAGAACAGCTCCCGGCGCAGCCGCTGGTTCTCGCCGCGCACCGCGCGAAGGTCCAGGTAGTTCGACCAGACCGAGCCGATCCCCCTGACGGCAAAGACGACGGCCTTCTGGACGGGAGAGAACAGGAAGAACACCGATTTTTCGAAAAACGTCTTTTCTCCGGCCAGGGGAACCTGGACCGAGATCAGGATGAGATGAAAGGATACGAGAAGGATGAGGACGACGAAGCTTCTTCGCTTTTCCCAAAGGGGCATGGCATTTCTCGAGCCTCTTCCGACCCGGGCCTCAGATCATGGAGATCTTTTTCAGGAGATCCAGGTCATCCAGCATCCGGCCGGCCCCGAGAACCACCGTCGTCAGGGGGTCGTCCGTGATGAAGACCGGAAGCTGGGTTTCCTCCCTGATCCTCTTGTCCAGGTTCTTCAGCAGGGCCCCTCCTCCGGTCAGGATGATTCCCCTGTCGATGATGTCGGCCGAAAGCTCCGGCGGCGTCCTCTCCAGGGCGATGCGGATGGCGTTGACGATCGCGGCGACGGTGTCCTCGATCGCCTCCCGGATTTCCTGGTCGTCCACGACGATCGTCCGCGGGATGCCCTCGCGGAGGTCGCGGCCTTTGATCTCCATCGTCAAGGGTTCGTCCAAGGGATAGGCGGACCCGATCTGGATCTTGACCATCTCGGCCGTCCTCTCCCCGATCAGGAGATTGTATTTTTTCTTGAGGTAATGGATGACCGATTCGTCCATCTCGTTGCCGGCCAGCCGGATGGAGTGGTTGAAGACGATGCCGTTCAGCGAGATGACGGCGATGTCGGTGGTCCCGCCCCCGATGTCGACGACCATGTTGCCCGTCGGCTCGGATATCGGCAGCCCGGCCCCGATGGCCGCCGACATTGGCTGCTCGATCAGGTAGACCTCCGAGGCCTTGGCCCGCATGGCCACGTCCTTGACCGCCCGGCGTTCGACCTGGGTGATCCCGGTCGGAATGCCGATGACGATGCGCGGGCGCAGCAGGAACCCGCGGTTGTTCATGGCCCGCTTGATGAAGAAGTCCAGCATCTTCTCGGCGATCTCGAAGTCCGCGATGACCCCGTCGCGCATGGGCTTGATGGTAACGACCGTGTTGGGGGTTTTGCCCAGCATCTCCTTGGCCCGGGACCCGACGGCCTCGGCCTTTCCCGTCAGCTTGTTGACGACGACGATGGACGGCTCCTGGACGACGATCCCCTTGCCCTTGAGGAAGACCAGTGTGTTGGCAGTCCCCAGGTCGATGGCGAGGTCGCACAAAAACCTGTCTTTCAGCCAGCCGAAAGCGCTCATAGTGTCTCTCTTTCCACAGGCCTCCTATTTAGCACAAAACCCCCCCCGGACGCAAATTGTCCGGCCGGACCGGCCTCCCGAGCCAAGTCTCTTGACTTTGTCTCGGGACATCACATATACAATAGGAAATCCCGACCAAGGAGCGCCTGATGAGCTATCAGCCCTATGTCCCTGAAAAGACCGACCAGCGGGAGTTCACTCTCCGAGCCTTGATCATCGGGCTGGTGTTGACCGTCATCCTGGGGGCGGCCAATGCCTACCTCGGCCTGAGGGCGGGGATGACCATCGCGGCCACCTATCCGGCGGCCGTCATCGGCATGGCCGTCCTGCGCATCATGCGGGGCTCGATCCTCGAGGAAAACATCGCCCGGACGGTCGGCTCCATCGGCGAATCCGTCGCCGCGGGGGCCATCTTCACCATCCCGGCCTTCCTGATCTCGGGGGCCTGGACGAGCTTTAACACCCTGGACGCCTATCTCAAGTCCTCGGCCCTGATGTTCGTCGGCGGCCTCCTGGGCATCATGTTCGTAACCTTCCTGCGCCGGGTCATGGTCACCGACCAAGAGCTCGTCTTTCCCGAATCCGTCGCGGCGGCCGAGATCCACAAGGCCGGTCAGAAGGGCAGCCAAGGCGCGAAATTCCTCTTCCAGGCCATGGGCATCGGCTCTCTGATCTACGCGCTCGGAGCCGTCCAGCTCTTCGCCGCCAGCCGGGACTTCATCATCAAAGTCGGCAGGATCGGGGCGAGCTTCGTCCGCCTGGGCGCCACCAAGGAAGCCTCGACCATCGGCACGGGCGGGGTGGTCTCGGTTTCCGGCCCGGGTATTTATCCCGCCTACATCGGCGTAGGCTACATCATCGGGCCCCGCCTGGCCTCGCTCAACTTCGCCGGCGGCGTCCTGGCCTGGGGCCTCTTCGCCCCTCTCCTGATGTACTTCCTGGGCCCGCAGCTCGTGACGCAGTTCTACGGCCCCGGCGTTTCCATGGCTTCGGTCGATTGGGCGGACATGGTGACGAACGTCTGGAAGTTCATCATCCGGCCGATCGCCGTGGGCGGCATGCTCGTCGGCGCCGGCTATACGCTCTTCCGGATGAGGAAGAACCTCGCCGCCGGGATCAAGAGGTCGCTCGGCGACGTCAAGAAGGCCGCCGGCCAGGTCGAGGTCTCGTCGCGGCTGGAGAAGGACCTCAACATCCGCCTCGTCCTCTTCGGCATGGCGGCGGTCTTCTTCCTGATGATCTTCCTCTACCGGGTCTTCACCGGAACATATCCCCCGGCCATCCTGGCGGCCGTGGTCATGGCCATTGCCGGGTTCTTCTTCGCCGCCGTTTCCGGGAATCTCGTCGGCCAGATCGGCTCGTCCAACAACCCGATCTCCGGCCTGACCCTGTCGACGCTGATCATCGCCGCCCTGCTCATGGTCCTCGTGGGGGCCACGGGGACGGCCGGGGTGGCCGCCGTCCTGGGGGTGGCCGCCGTGGTCTGCGTCTCCTCCGCCGTGGCGGGCGAAATGCTCCAGGACCTCAAGGTCGGCCACATCCTGGGCGGAACACCGTGGAAGATGCAGACCGGCGACATCTTCGGCATCCTGATCGCCTCGCTGGTTCTCTATTTCCCCCTCATGCTCCTCTTCGGAGCCTTCCAGCTCGGCAGCCGCGACCTGCCCGCTCCCCAGGCGGGACTTATGGCCGCCCTGGCCAAGGGCATCGTCGAGGGCGAAATGGCCTGGCCCCTGGTCATCGTGGGCATGCTCATGGGCTTCGCCTTGATCCTGGTCCAGGTGCGGTCGCCGATGCTCGTGGCCGTCGGCATGTACCTGCCGCTGGAGACGACGTTCGCCATCTTCGTGGGCGGCATGATCAAGGGGCTGTCCGACAGGATGGCGGCCAAGCGGAACTTCAACGACGCCCAGAAGGCCCGCGTGTCGAACGTCGGCATACTGCTCGCGGCGGGGCTCATCGCCGGGGAAGGGTTGACGGGTCTTCTTCGCGCGCTCTGGAAATTCCTGTTCCTTAATAACATCATCGGGCATGAAGTCCCGACGATCTTCAAGGGAGAGAACTACTTCGGCGGCGTGAATCTCTATTTCGGCGGGCTGGTCGTCCTGGTGCTGATCTTTGTCTATCTCATCAGGATCCCGATGCGCAACGCCGGCGCGGCCGACGAACCGCCGCCCCCCTCGGCCATCATTTAAAGGGCGGGGCCGGCTCCGGCCGGGACAGCCTGGCACCGGAGAGCGTAAAGGCGTAAAATAGAAGGCCGAGAAGGTAGCATCATGGCCGTCCTGGAAATCATCACCGTGGGCCATCCGACTCTGTCCCGGAAAGCCGACGCCATCGGCCGGATCGACACCGAGCTCGTTGATCTCGCGGAGAGCATGGTCGAAACGATGCACCGGGCCCCGGGCATCGGGCTGGCAGCGCCCCAGGTCAACGAGAGCCGGAGGCTGATCACCGTGGACCTGTCCGTGGGAGAGAGCCGGGAGGAGCTGATCGTCCTCGTCAACCCCGAGGTCGTCAGCCAGGAGGGCCATTCGGTGTCCGAAGAGGGGTGCTTGTCGGTCCCGGACGTCAGGGAGAAGGTCGGCCGGCCGTTCAAGGTCACCGTGAAAGGCCTCGGCCTGGAGGGCGAAGAGGTCGAGATCGAAGCCGAGGACCTCCTGGCCAGGGTGCTCTGCCACGAGATCGATCATCTCGAAGGCAAGCTGTTCATCGACCGGCTCTCGTCCCTCAAGCGCGCCTTGATCCGCAAGAAGCTCAGGAAGGCGGCGGAAACCGCATCGTAACCTGGGGCGTCACCGGGGTCCGCGGGATCGGACACCCGGCCCCGGGCCGGCCCGCATTCGGTTGAAGAGAGGGCACAGATGAGGATCGTCTTCTTCGGGAGCCCGGCGGCGGCGCTTCCGACGCTGGGGAGACTCATCGGCGCGGGGCACGCCGTCGTCCTCGTCGTCACGCAGCCGGACAAGCCGGCCGGACGCGGGCGGAGGCTGGCCTCCTCCCCAGTCAAGGCCTTCGCCCTCGAACACGGCATCCCGACCTTCGAGCCGGCCCGGATTCGCAAGGACGAGTCCGCCCTCGGGCGCGTCCACGAAGCCCGGCCCGACGTCAATGTGGTTGTCGCCTACGGCCAGATCATCCCCGGGCCGATCATCGACCTCCCCCGGCGCCATTCCCTGAACGTCCATTTCTCGCTCCTTCCGAAGTACCGCGGAGCGGCCCCCGTCGCCCGGGCCATCCTCGCCGGAGACCCGGAATCGGGCGTGACCGTCATCGAGCTGAACGAGAAGATGGACGAGGGCGATATCCTGGCCAAGGTCAGAACACCGGTCGGGCCCAGGGAGACGGCCTCGGAACTCGAAGCCAGGCTGGCCGGACTCGGCGCGGACCTTCTCCTCGAGACCCTCGAACGGATCGACACCGTCGGCCGCATTCCCCAGGATCACTCCCTGGCCACGCTGGCCCCCAAGATCAGAGTCGAGGAGGCCCGGATCGACTGGACGGAAACGGCCGAGAAGGTCGACCGGAGAGTCCGGGCAATGTCGTCCCGGCCCGGGGCCTTCACGTTTTTCCGGGGCCGCCGCCTCATCGTGCGCCGAGGCCTGAACCTGGACGTGCGTAAGCCGGGAGTCCGTCCCGGAGAAGTTCTCGCAGTGAGGAAGGAAGGGATCAGGACGGCCGGCGGCGAGGCCACCATCTACCTCATCGAGAGCCTCCAGCCCGAGGGGAAAACGGCCATGACGGCCCACGCGTTTTCACTCGGGGCCGGGATCGCTCCGGGAGCGGCATTCGAGAACGAGTGAACAGGGCCGCGGTTGCCCCGAGTTCGGCGCCTAATCTTCCAGGATGTAGTTGAACGGGTTGACCGGACGGCCGTCCTTCCGGACTTCGTAGTGGACGTGCGGGCCGACGGCTTTTCCGGTCTGGCCGATATAGCCGATGACGTCGCCCCGCTTGACTTTCTGTCCGGCCTTGACGGCGAAGGCGCTCATGTGGCCGTAGACGGTCGTGATGCCGTTCCCGTGGCTGATGGTGACGTTCTTGCCCAGGTACTTGTCAGTTTGAACCTTGATCGCGATCCCATCGGCCGTGGCGACGATGGGATTCCCGGTGTTCGTGGAGATGTCGATGCCCCAGTGCATCTGGTACTGCCCCGTAAAGGGGTCGGTCCGCATGCCGTAAGACGAAGCCAGCCAGCCGGCCGCGGGCCTGATCGAAGGCGTCGTGGCCAGACGCAATGTCTGGCTCTCGAATAAGCCGACCAGGCTGTTGAGGTTGCTTTCGACGCTCTGAGCCTTCCGGCTCAGGCTCTGGATCGAATTCTGGGTCAGGGCCGGCGGGCCTCCGTAGGGCACGGGGCCGTCCGGCGCCTCGGGCTCTCCCGGCCCGGGCCCGCCGCCCACACCGGCGGGGGCCGTGAGGACGTCCGGCGACTTCAGGCCTGCCATGATGTTGAGTTTCTTGGCGTAGCTCTCGAAATTGGCGATGGTCGCCCCGAGCCGGCTGATCGATTTCTCGTAATCGGCGATCTTGGCCTTCTGCACGGACGATTCCCGCGCCAGGGCCTTGTACCGCTGGCGGATGAGGCCCACCGAAAAATAGTCGACGAGGAAGGCGACGAGGAGGAGCGCGAAAACAGAGCCGCCCACGACGGCGGCCCTGAGCGATCTCCTGGTAAAAGCGAAGGTCCGGGTGCTGGTTTTGGTGTGCGGAACGATTATTACCGACAGGACTTTTTTAGCCATTGCGTTGCTTTTTGATACCACAGCCGAGCCTCCATGTCAAGCTTTTCGCCATGTTCACCCGCCGCACAGAACCGATCCGCCGTTGACGTTCAGGATCTCTCCGGTCACGTGGCGGGCCAGGTCGGAAGCCAGGAAGAGGACGGGCCCGGCGATGTCTTCGGGGGGCGGTATCCTCCTGAGCGGGATGGTCTGGCGCACCCTTTCCCGGTAGCCGGGCTCGGCGAAGACCCCGGCGCACATGTCCGTGTCCACCCATCCGGGGGCCACGGCGTTGACCCGGATGTTGGACGGGGCCAGCTCCACGGCCAGGGACTTGGTCAGGGCGTGCAGGGAGCCCTTGCTGGCCGCGTAGTGAGAGTGGAGGGCCTCCCCCCTGACCGCCGCCGTGGACGAAACGTTGATGATGCAGCCTCTCCCCTTCTCCTTCATGGCCGGGACCGCGGCGTTGATGACGAAGAACACGCCGTCGACGTTGATGTTGATCGTTTCGCGGTAGACCGTCTCGTCCATCCGGCCCATCTCGAGGTAGGTCCAGACGCCGGCGTTGTTGACGACGGTGTCGAGCTCGCCCCATTTCGAGAGAATATCGGCGATCATCTTGTCCACGTCGCTCTTCGAAGAGACTTCGACCTTGTAAACCAGGCATTCCCGGCCCAGGCCCTCGACCTGCCTGCGGACGTCTTCGGCCGCGGCACCGTGGCTCACGTAACTGACGGCAACATCGCAACCGGCCCGGGCGAAAAGAAGGGCCGTCGCCCGGCCGATGCCCCGCGAGCCGCCGGTAATGAGAGCCTTCCGCCCGTTTAGTCGTATCATGGGGCCTCCTTTCCGAATCCGTCCCCCCGGCCGCCCGGCCTCATCGGGAGGCGTAGCCCAGCGAAAAGTCGCCCATCTTGTGGAATTCCAGGTAGCGGTAGATCTCCCCGGCCCGGGGAAGGACTTTCTCCCTCATGACGTCCAGGTATTCCCCGGTCGTGGGAATCCGGCCCTTCAGGGCGGCCACGGCCGCCAGTTCGGCCGACCCCAGGTAGACCCGCGTCCAATCGCCCATGCGGTGGTCGAAGTTCCTGGTGGAAGTCGAAAAGACAGTCGTTCCGGGGCTGACCCGGGCCTGGTTGCCCATGCAGAGCGAGCAGCCGGGGATCTCGATCCTGGCCCCGATGGCCGCGAAGACCGCGTAGTGACCTTCGCGTTTGAGCTGCGCGGCGTCCATCCTGGTGGGCGGGGTGATCCAGACCCGGACTCCGGCCGGGGAGGCCTTTTCGAAGATCCGGCTGGCCGCCCGAAAATGGCCGATGTTGGTCATGCACGAGCCGATGAAGACCTCGTGGATCGGGTCGCCGGCGACCTTGGACAGGGTTTTGACGTCGTCCGGGTCGTTGGGGCAGGCCACCAGGGGCTCCTTGACGTCGGCCAGGTCGATTTCGAGGACCGACTTGTAGCCGGCCCGGGCGTCCCTCTTGACGAGGACGGGGTTCTCCAGCCACTTTCGGCAGGCGGCGATGCGCCGTTCGAGGGTTTCGGCGCTCTGATAGCCCTCCTCGATCATCTTCTCCATGAGGGCGATATTGCTCTTCAGGTACTCGGCGACGCGCTTCTCCTCGAGCGAGAAGACGGCGCCCGCGGCCGACCGCTCGGCCGACGCGTCCGTGAATTCGTAGGCCTGCTCCACGGCCAGGTCCTCGAGACCTTCGATTTCCAGGACGCAGCCGTTGAACACGTTTTTTTTGCCCTTTTTCTCGACCGTCAGCAGGCCCTTGCGGATGGCGAAGAAGGGAATGGCGTTGACGGCGTCCCGCAGCGTGAGGCCGGGGTTCAGGCGGCCGGCAAAACGCACCAGGACGGACTCGGGCATGTCGAGCGGCATGAAGCCCAGGGCCCCCGCGAAGGCGACCAGTCCGGAGCCGGCCGGAAAGCTGATGCCGATCGGAAAACGGGTGTGAGAGTCGCCGCCCGTCCCGACCGTGTCGGGCACGATGAGCCGGTTGAGCCAGGAGTGGATGACTCCGTCGCCGGGCCGCAGGGCGACGCCCTTGCGCTCGGTCATGAACGAGGGAAGGGTCGTGTGCATCTTCGCGTCGGCCGGCTTCGGGTAGGCGGCCGTGTGGCAGAACGACTGCATGAAGAGGTCCGTCTGGAACTCCAGGCAGGCCAGCTCCTTGAGCTCGTCGGCGGTCATGGGCCCCGTCGTGTCCTGGGAGCCGACCGTGGTCATGCGCGGTTCGCAGGCGGTTCCGGGCAGCACGCCGTCCCGGTCGCAGGCCCGACCGACGATCTTCTGGGCCAGCGTGTAGGCCTGCCCGGGCTCGGGCTTCGGGTTCTCGACCGCGCTGAAGAAGTCCGCTTCGGGCCAGCCCAGGGTCTTGCGGGCCCGGGCCGTGAGCTGCCGGCCGATGATCAGGTTCAGCCGTCCCCCGGCCCGGAATTCGTCCCTGATCGTGGGCGGCTTCCAGGCGAAGTCCGCGAGCCTGTCGCCGGCCTCTTTCGACACGGCGCCCGCCCCGGTATCGATGGTGATCAGGTCGCCGGTCTTCATTCGGGTGACATCGCAGATGATGGGCAGCCCGCCGGAATCCTCAGTCGTATTGAAAAAGATGGGCGCTATCAGCCCTCCCATCACCACCCCGGCTCTCCTTTTGTTGGGAACATAGGGAATGTCCTCGCCGATGTGCCACATCAGCGAATTGCAGGCCGACTTGCGGGAGGAACCGGTGCCGACGACGTCCCCGGCAAAGACGACCTTGTGCCCCTCCTCCCGGAACTTTCGGATGACCTCGATGCCGCCGGGAAACCTGGTTTCGCCCATGGCCAGGGCGTGGAGAGGGATGTCCGGCCGCGTCGGGGCGTGCCCGGCCGGCGAAAAGTCGTCCGTATTGATCTCGCCCTCGACCTTGTACACCTTGAGCTCGATCCTGGCCGGTAACTCCGGCCGCGACAGGAACCAGTCCCCGTTCGCCCAGGACTCGAGCACGCCCCGGGCGTGGGCGTTGGTCCCGGACATGTCCCGGACGGCCTCGAACCGCCCGTAGACGAGGATGGTTTTTTTCAGGGCTTCGGCCGCGGCGGAAGCGAGTTCCGGATGGTCGAGCAGGGAAATCAAGGGGTCGACGTTGTAGCCCCCCAGCATCGTGCCGAGCATAAAAACCGCATCGGCCGGGGAAACGGCCGCAGAGGCCGTCTGTCCCCGCGCCACCCGGGCCAGCCAATCCGCCTTCACCCCCGCCGCCGGGTCCACGCCCGGCGAAACCCTGTCGCGAAGAAGCTCGAGCGCCGGGCCGGCCTCCGGACCGGATTTCCCGAGGGCCAGGCAGACCTCTTCGGTCTCGGCCGCGGTGAGGGGCAGTGGGGGCAGGCCGGCCCCGGCCCGTTCCCGTTCCATCTCGTGGTAAGTTTTGAGCATCGTCTTCAGACTCCCATGATAATCGGCGCCCCGGGCCGCCGGGGCATCCTTCTGTATAAGGGTTTCGCCGGATTTTGTCAAAGCCAAAAAGAGTTTGATTTCCGGCCGATGACAATGTAGAATTCCCTTCCTGAATTTTTGCCTCAAATTTCGGCTTACGGAGGGAAAAGACCTATGGATACCGCCGCCATCGACAGAGCCAAGGAGCATTTCGGCAAGCTCCTCGAAGTTCAGATGAAGCGCATGGAAAGGATCAAGGCCGCGCCGGACTGGATCGACTACTCGAAAGTCTCTCCCCTCAAGATCGGAATCCTCGCGGGCGACGGCATCGGCCCGTTCATCGCCGCGGAGGCCAAGCGGGTCCTCTACTTCCTGCTGGCCGACCCGGTGAAGAGCGGCAGGGTCGAGATCCGGGACATCGAAGGGCTGACCATCGAAAACCGGGCCGCCTGCAACAAGGCCATCCCCGACGACGTCCTGGCCGAGATCAAAAAATACCAGGTCACGCTTAAGGGCCCGACGACGACTCCCCGGAAGGGAGACCCTTGGCCGAACATCGAAAGCTGCAACGTGGCTTTGCGGAAGGAGCTCGACCTGTTCGCCAACGTCCGCCCCGTCCGGATCCCCAAGCAGGGCATCGACTGGATGTTCTTCCGGGAAAATACCGAGGACCTGTACGCGCTCGGACCCTACGGCATCGAGGTCGACGACGACATCGCCATCGATTTCAAGCTGATCACGGCCCCCGGGTCGGACCGCATCTGCCGGCTAGCCTTCGAGCATGCCAAAAAGACGGGGCGCGGCAGGGTCACTTGCGTCACGAAGGCCAACGTCGTCAAAACGACGGACGGCCGCTTTCTGGAGAACTTTTACCGCGTCGCCAAGGACTACCCCGGCATCGAGGCGGACGACTGGTACATCGACATCATGACCGCCAAGCTCGTCGACGAGAAGAGGCGGCGCGACTTCCAGGTCATGGTTCTGCCGAATCTCTACGGGGACATCCTGACCGACGAGGCGGCCGAGTTTCAAGGCGGCGTCGGCACGGCCGGGAGCGCCAACATCGGCAAGCAGTACGCCATGTTCGAAGCCATCCACGGCTCGGCTCCGCGCATGGTTTCGGAGGGCCGGGCCAAGTTCGCCGACCCCTGCAGCATGATCCGGGCCGCGGCCATGCTCCTCAACCACGTCGGCTTCGCCGAAAAAGGCAAGGCGCTCGAGATGGCCCTGGACATCACCGGCCAGTACGAGAAGAAGCTGACCATCACCGGCCGGGCGACGGGGGCGACCGGAGCGGCCTTCACCGACTACCTCATGGAATGGCTGGTCAGCCCCAAGCTCAAGGAAACCTGGGAAGGCTATATCACGGGCTGATCGCCTCTCGGGGTCGGCCGGATACAGGCAAACGGAGCGGCGCGGCCCGCCGGCGGGCCGCTCTCAATTCTAGGAGGTGCAAGATGCGCAAAAAGATCGCCCTGATCGGAGGAGGCCAGATCGGCCAGATCCTGGCCATGCTGGCCGCCCAGAAGGAACTGGGGGACATCGTCATCCTCGACATCCCGGAGCTCGAGGGGCCGGCCAAGGGCAAGGCCCTCGACCTGATGGAGATGGCGCCCCACGGCAACTATGACGCGAACATCACCGGAACATCCGATTTCAAGGACATCGCCGGCGCCGACGTCGCGATCGTCACCGCGGGCAAGCCCCGCCAGGCCGGAATGACCCGCGAGGACCTGCTGGCCGTCAACATCAAGATCATCAGCCAGGTCGCGGAGGGGGTCAAGTCCAACGCCCCGAACGCCTTCTGCATCATCGTCACCAATCCCCTCGACGCCATGGTCTATGCCTTTTCGAAGCTGACGGGTTTCCCGAGGAACAAGGTCATCGGCATGGCCGGGACGCTCGACACCGCGCGCTGGCGGGCCTTCGTGGCCATGGAGCTCGGCGTGTCGGTCTCCGACGTCGCCGGCACCGTCCTGGGCGGACACGGGCCCAGCATGGTTCCCCTGCCCCGTCTGACCACCGTCGGGGGCGTTCCGCTGGCCGAGATCGCGACCCCGGAGCAGATCGAAAAGCTGGTCGTCCGCACCCGGGAGGCCGGCACCGAGATCGTCAAGCTCTTCGGCAAGGGCTCGGCCTTCTTCAGCCCGGCCTGGAGCGCGATCGCCATCGCCGAAGCGTACCTGAAGGACAAGCACCGGGTCCTCCCCTGCGCCGCCCTTTGCGAGGGCGAATACGGAGTCAAGGGCCTCTTCATCGGCGTCCCATGCGTGATCGGCGGAAAAGGCATGGAAAAGATCTTCGAGATCAAGCTCAGCGATGATGAAAAAGCGATGTTCGAGAAGACGGTCGGAGCCGTCTCGAACACCGTGGCCGAGACAAAGCTGTAGCCCAGGGACGCGATTACCGCTCGGGCTCGAGGATTGCTTCCGGTCCGGGAGGACCGGGTCCGGCCGGCGCCCGGCCCGCCCGGTTCCCGCCCGCTCCGGCCGATGTTTCCCGCATGGGGGGGACGGGTTTCCCGCCTCCGGAGGCCGGAGATCGGAACGGCCCTTCGGCGGAGGCCGTTTCCGCGGCTCGTTCACCGGATGGGTTCCGGCGTCAGGCAGTCTTGATGAGTGAAGAAAAGAGCCCCCTGGGCGACAAGATCCGGCACGCCCTCGTCGGCAAGCCCCGCAACATCAAGGACCCGTCCCTCTTCCACAAGCTCGCCCTCATCCCCTTCCTGGCCTGGATCGGTCTCGGCGCCGACGGGCTGTCCTCGGCGTCCTACGGACCCGAGGAAGCGTTCCGGGTGCTCGGCCAGCACACCTACCTCGCCATCGCACTGGCTGTCGCCACGGCGTTCACGGTCTTCGTCATTTCGGCCGGATACGCCAGGATCATCGAGTACTTCCCGTCCGGAGGCGGAGGCTATCTTGTGGCCTCGCAGACCCTGGGCGAAAAAGCCGGCGTACTGTCCGGATGCGCCCTGCTGGTCGACTACATGCTGACGATCACCGTGTCCATCGTCGCCTGCGGCGACGCCGTTTTCAGCTTCTTCCCGGCTCATTTCCAGGCCCTCAAGACCCCTTTCGAAGTCGTCGCCATCATCCTCTTAGTCATGCTCAACCTCCGGGGGATCAAGGAATCGGTGACCACCCTGGCCCCCATCTTCATGCTCTTCATCCTGACCCACGCCCTGCTCATCGGCTACGGGATCCTGAGTCACGTTCCCGATGTCGCCGTGGTCAGCGGCAACATCGGCTCGGGCTTCCAATCGGGGCTGGCGACGCTCGGCATGACAGGGATGCTGTTCCTGTTCCTGCGGGCCTTCTCGCTCGGCGGCGGGACCTTCACGGGCATCGAGGCCGTCTCCAACGGCCTTCAGATCCTGAGGGAGCCGCGGGTCCAGAACGGCAAGCGGACCATGCTCTACATGTCCGTTTCGCTGGCCATCACGGCCGCCGGCATCCTGGTCTGCTATCTCCTCCTGAGAGTGACCCCGGTCGAGGGGAAGACCTTGAACGCGGTTCTGGCCGGAAGGGTCTTCGGCGGCTGGAGTTTCGGGAGCACCCTGGCTCTCGTCACCATTTTCACGGAGGGGGCCATCCTGCTCGTGGCGGCCCAGGCCGGCTTCGCCGCGGGTCCCCGGGTCATGGCCAACATGGCCGTTGACTACTGGTTCCCCCACCGCTTCGCCTCGCTCTCGGATCGGCTGACGATGCAGAACGGGGTCCTGCTCATGGGCGGCGCGACCATCCTGCTACTCTTTTACTCCCACGGCCGGATCTCGACGCTGGTCGTCATGTACTCCATCAACGTCTTCCTGACGTTCTCGCTCTCCAACCTGGGCATGGCCCGGATGTTCATCCGGAAAAGGGACAAGGAGCAGGCCTGGAAGAAGCGGCTTCCCGTCCACGTCCTCGGTTTCACCCTGTGCGTGACGATCCTCATCGTGACCACCATCGAGAAGTTCACGGCCGGGGGCTGGCTGACCATCGTGCTTACCTCCTGCGTCATCGCTCTCTGCTACGTCATAAAGGGCCACTACAACAGGGTCCGCCGGGGGGTCCGGGAGCTCGACGACATGCTCGTGGCGCTCCCCCACAAGGGAGCCTACAACGCCGAACCGACAGACTCCGACGAAATGACCGCCATCCAGCTGGTCAACGGCTACTCGGGGTTCGGGGTCCACACCTTCCTGTCCATCCTGCGGGGCTTCCACGGGCTCTACAAGAACTTCATTTTCGTGTCTGTCGCCGAGGTGGACGCGGGGGCTTTCAAAGAGACCGAGTCGGAGGCCCTGAGCCACCTGACCCAGGGGACTCGGGACGCGCTGAAGCGCTACGTGGAGATGGCCCGGAGGCTGGGCTTTCCCGCCGATTTCAGGTACGACATGGGCATCGACGTCGCTCAGACCGCGACACGCCTCTGCGAGGCCATCGTGAGGGAGTTTCCGAAGTCCACCGTCTTCGCCGGCCAGACCGTCTTCCGCAAGCCGGGCTTCTTCAACAAGCTCCTCCACAACGAAACCGCCTTCGCCATCCAGCAGGAACTGCGCTGGAAAGGCATCACGACGGTGATCCTCCCCATCCGGATAAATATCTGACCGGGATCGTTCGCAGGCGGGCGAGACTCCCGACGCGCAACCTCGGAGTGTGAGGCATCGCCGGTTGGGCCGACTGTATTTTCCCCGGCATTAGGCCTATAATAACCCGGTTCTCCGGACCGGAGCCGGCCTTCGGGCTCCGGATATCTCCGTGTTCCAGGCAGCCTTAATGAGTGACGAAAAGCGTCCGCTCGGCGGCAAGATCCGGCGCGCCCTCATCGGCAAACCGCGCAATATCAAGGACCCTTCGCTTTTCCACAAGCTGGCTCTCATCCCCATCCTGGCGTGGATCGGGCTGGGGGCCGACGGCCTCTCCTCGGCGTCCTACGGGCCCGAAGAGGCCTTCCGGGTCATCGGCAAGCACACCTACCTGGCCCTGGCCCTCGCCATAGCTACGGCAGTCACGGTTTTCGTCATTTCCTACGCCTATTCCAGGATCATCGAGTACTTTCCGTCGGGAGGCGGAGGCTACATCGTCGCCACTCACACTCTGGGCGAAAAGGCCGGGGTCCTGTCCGGGTGCGCCCTGCTGGTCGACTACATGCTGACCATCACCGTGTCCATCGTCGCCTGCGGCGACGCCATCTTCAGCTTTTTCCCGGCTCATTTCCAGGCCCTCAAGACCCCGTTCGAGGTCGCGGCCATCCTCTTCCTGGTGATGCTCAACCTCCGCGGGATCAAGGAATCCGTCACCGCCCTGGCTCCGATCTTCATGATCTTCATCCTAACCCACGGGCTGATGATCGGCTACGGCATTCTGCGCCACGTCCCCGAAATCGCCGAGGTCGGCGGCAATATCCGCTCCGGCTTCCAGTCGGGGCTGGCGACCCTCGGCCTGACCGGGATGCTGTTCCTGTTCCTGCGCGCCTTCTCGCTCGGCGGCGGGACGTTCACCGGCATCGAGGCCGTGTCCAACGGCCTCCAGATCCTGCGGGAGCCGCGGGTCCACAACGGCAAAAAGACCATGCTCTACATGTCCGTGTCGCTGGCCGTCACCGCGGGCGGCATCCTGGTCTGCTACCTCCTCCTGGGAGTCTCCCCGGTCGAGGGTCGGACGCTGAACGCGGTCCTGGCGGGACGGGTCTTCGGCGGCTGGAGTTTCGGCGGGGGGCTGGCCCTGGCGACCATTTTTTCCGAGGGCGCGATTCTCCTCGTGGCGGCCCAGGCCGGGTTCGTCGACGGTCCGCGGGTCATGGCCAACATGGCCGTGGACTACTGGTTCCCCCACCGCTTCGCCTCCCTTTCGGACCGCCTGACCATGCAGAACGGCGTCCTGCTCATGGGCGGCGCGGCCGTGCTGCTCCTTTTCTATTCCCACGGCCGGATCTCGACCCTGGTCGTCATGTACTCCATCAACGTCTTCCTGACTTTCTCCCTTTCCAACCTCGGCATGGCCCGGATGTTCATCCGGAACAGGGACAAGGAGCGGGACTGGAAAAAGCACCTGCCCGTTCATCTCGTCGGCCTGACCCTCTGCCTGACGATTCTTATCGTCACGTCGATCGAGAAGTTCACGGCCGGGGGTTGGCTGACCATCGTGATCACCTCCTGCGTCATCGCCCTTTGCTACGTCATCAAGGGCCACTACAACCGGGTCCGCCAGGGAGTCCGGGAGCTCGACGACATGCTGGTGGCGCTCCCGCACAAAGGGGCCTACAACGCCGACCCGACCGACTCCGACGACATGACGGCCATCCAGCTCGTGAACGGATACTCCGGATTCGGGGTCCACACTTTCCTGTCCGTCCTGAGGGGTTTTCACGGGCTCTACAGGAACTTCATTTTCATTTCAGTCGCCGAGGTCGACGCGGCCGCTTTCAAGGAGACCGAGTCCGAAGCCATCGGCCACCTGACCCAGGGGACCCGGGACGCGCTGAAGCGATACGTGGAGATGGCCCGGAGGCTGGGCTTTCCCGCCGATTTCAGGTACGACATGGGTATCGACGTCGTCCAGACCGCGACCCGCCTCTGCGAGTCCGTCATCCGGGAATTCCCGAAGTCGACCGTCTTTGCCGGCCAGGCCGTCTTCCGCCAGCCGGGCTTCTTCAACAAGCTCCTCCACAACGAAACGGCCTTCGCCATCCAGCAGCAGCTGCGCTGGAAAGGCATCACCACCGTGATCCTGCCCATAAGAATCAACATCTAAGGTCCGAATCGTTCTTTCGACGCGACCCGGACGCCCTGCGCCGCGCCCGGCCTTCGTCTCCGCAGAATCGCGGGCGCTTTTATGACCCGCCGAGGCGGGATTTGACAAATCAGGCCGGCCCGGATAAAAACGAGGGGACGCCGCCCGCCGTCGCCTCCGGGCGGGGCGCGGTCGCGGACGCGCGGCGCCGAAAGGAGAAACGAAATGACCCTTGCCTCGAGGATTCAGGCCGCAACCGCGGTGCTCTTGTCCGGACTGGCCGTTCTCGCTCCGGCCGCGGCCGGGCGGCAGGCGCCGGCCACCGCGCAGAACAGCACCGCTCCTCCTCTGAGCCTCCAGAAGATCACCGAGGGCCTCTATCTCGTCAAGGGCGGCTCCGGGGCCAACGCGGCTTTCTACGTGGGACCCGACGCGGTCGTCGTCGTCGATGCCAAGATGAGCTCCGATTCGGCCCGGGCAATGCTGGCGGAAATAGGAAAAGTGACTACCGTTCCGGTCACTACCCTGATCCTGACCCACAGCGACCGAGACCACATCAACGGCCTGCCCGGCTTCCCCAAGGGCCTGACCATCGTCGCCCAGGAGAACTGCCGGACGGAAGTCGAGGCCGCGGCGGCCGCCGCGCCGGAGCTGGAGCCATATCTTCCGAACAAGACCTACAACGATGTCTTGAAGGTCGGCGACGGAGCGTCTGCCCTGGAGCTGAGGCACTACGGACCCGCCCACACCGAGGGGGATACGGTCGTTTATTTTCCGGACGGGAAGACGGCTTTCCTGGGCGACCTGATTTTCGTCGGCCGCGATCCTCTGATCCACCGGGCCAAGGGCGGCAGCTCCTTCGGCTACGTCGCAACGCTCAGGGCCGTGCTGGCCCGCCGGCCGGCGGTCGAGACGTTCCTGTCCGGCCACGCCGACCCCGTCACGAGGGCCGGCGTCGAGAGCCTCGCCTCGAGCATCGAAGATAAGCAGGCCCGGGTCAAAGCCCTGGTCGCGGAGGGCAAATCCCTCGCCGAGGTCAAGGCCGCTTTCGGCATTCCGGATGCAGGACAGGGCGGCCGCCGGTTCGCGAGCCTGGTCGAGGTGATCTATCTGGAACTGACGGAAAAGCACTGACCGCCGGCGCGCGTCGGACGTCGGGGCCTGGGGAGGCCGGGCATACTCCGGGCCCGCAGCCCGTGAAGCCGAACGGATTACGGAGGAGAAACTAATGAGTTGTCCAAAATGTCCGGGCAAACGCGTCATTGCGGTCGTCGCGGCCTCGGTCCTGGCCATGTTCCCATCCTGCCGGACCCGAGGCGATTCCCCGGCCGCTTCGATCACGGAGAGCCGGGAAACGATCCGGACCTACCCCTACTCCGATCCGGACCCGGTGCCGATCTTCGCCCGTTCGGGCATGTGGGGCCGGGGACAAAGGCTCTATCCCTATTTCTTCTATGACGGCTTCAGCGGCCGGGCCTCCGACCGCGAGTGGACGGTAGTCCGCCTGGAGAATCCTTTCCTCGCGGTGGCCGTGCTGCCAGAGGTGGGCGGCAAGGTCTGGGGGGCGTCGGACAAGGCCTCGGGCCGGGAACTTCTGTATACGAATCACGTGATGAAGTTCCGGGAGATCGGCCTCCGCGGGCCCTGGACGTCCGGGGGCATCGAGTTCAACTTCGGCGTCGTCGGCCACGCCCCGTCCACGGCCGCGCCGGTGGACTACCTGCTGCGCCGGAGCCCCGACGGCAGCGCCGAAGTCGTAGTCGGGACGATGGACCTGCCGTCACGGACACGGTGGAGCGTCACGATCAGGCTTCCCGGGGACAAGGCGTATTTCGAGACCGACGGCTTCTGGCACAACCCCACGGCCTTGAGCCAGTCGTATTATTACTGGTCCTGCGCGGCGATCAAGGCCGCGGACGACCTGCAATACATATTTCCGGGACGGTTTCGCATCGGGCATGACTACTCCGTTCCGCTGGAACCCTGGCCCATTGATCCGTCGGGAAGGGACCTGTCGAGGTATTCAAACAACGACTCGCCGGGCTCCAAGAGCTACTTCGTGGTCGGGGACTACGCCGATTTCTACGGCGCCTGGTACAAGGCCGCCGACGCCGGATTCGGCCACTGGGCCCTGTACGATGATATGCCGGGCCGAAAGATCTGGATCTGGGACCTGTCCCGCCAGGGCGCGATCTGGGCGGACCTCCTGACCGACTCGGACGGCCAGTACAGCGAACCCCAGGCCGGGCGCCTCCTCAACCAATCCGACCACGGTCTCTTGCGGCCTTCGATCTCCGACAGTTGGAGGGAGCTCTGGTTTCCCTATCGGGGCATCGGTCCGATGCGATCGGCCTCCCGGTTCGGCGTCCTTGGCGTCGAGGAAGACGCGACCGGACTCCATCTCGGCTTTTTCCCGGTCCGGGACGTGGACGCGGACTTGACCGTCTCCTCGGGCGGATCGGTCCTGCTCGAGGATCATCTCGAACTGGGCCCGGAGAAGGCCTATCAAAGGGACATCCCCGGGACGGGACAGGCGGGCGCCTATGAGGTCCGCCTCGGGGACGAGATCATCTATTCCAGCGACCCTGCTTCGGGACGGTTGGACCGGCCGCTGCGGTTCAAGGCGGTCGACGAATCGACGGCCGAGGGCCTGTTCCTGGCCGGGCTGCGCCTGGAGCAGGAGCGCAACTATCACCAGGCTCTGGAGAAGTACCTGGCCTGCCTGGACAGGGAGCCGATCCACATGCGGGCCCTGGCCCGCACGGCCGAGCTCTACGCCCGGCGCGGAGAGTACGCCGAGGGCTTGCCTTACGCGGCCCGGGCTCTCGAGAATTCCATGTACGACCCCGAGGCCAATTACGTCTACGGGCTGATCGCGAGACGTTCGGGACGCCTGAACGACGCCAAGGAGACGCTGGGCTGGGCGGCCCGCTCCCTCGAGTTCCGGTCGGCGGCCTACGTGCAGCTCGCGGAAATCGCCGTCCTCGAAAAGCGGCCGGGCCCGGCGGCCGATTACGCGGAGAAGGCGCTCCAGTACAACCGGATCAATTCAAGCGCCTTCGAGGTCCTGGGCGTGGCCTGTCGGAAGCTCGGGCAACCGGACCGGGCCCGACGGGCTCTGGACGAGCTCGAAGCCTTCGACCCGCTCGACCACCTGGGGCGCTTCGAACGCTACCTTCTCGACCCTTCCGAGGCCCGATTGTCCGCGTTCAAGTCCATGATCCGGAGCGAAATGCCGCATGAGAGTTATCTCGAGATGGCCCTCTTCTATTGCAGGATGGGGTGCCTACAGGAGGCGCTCGCCATGCTCGAAAACGCGCCGGAGCAGCCGACCGTCTGCGCTTGGCGGGCCTTTCTCTTGAGGCAATCGGACCCCGAGGAGAGCCGGGCCTGGCTCGACAAGGCGTTAAGCAACTCCCCCCGCCTCGTCTTTCCGTTCCGCGAGGAGTCCATCCCTGTCTTCGAATGGGCGATGACGGAGCGGCCGGAGGACTGGAAGCCAAAGTATTATCTGGGTCTCATCTATTGGGGAAAGGGCCGGGTCGACGAAGCCCTGGAGCTCTTCGCCCGGGCCGTCGACGCGGATTTCGCGCCGTTTTTCCTGGCCAGGGGCGCGCTCTACCGGGAAAAGGCCTCCGGCAAGGCCCTGGCGGACTTCAACCGGGCCCTGGAGCTGGACGGGAAAAGCTGGCGCGTCTGGCACGGCCTGGTCGACTTTCTCCTCGGCTCGGGGAAAACGGCCGAGGCCCTGGAGAGGGCGCGGCAGGCGGCGGGGGTGTTCCCGGACGACGTTCCGATCCAGGTCGATCTGGTCAAATCGCTTATGGCCGAGGGGCTCTACGACGAGGCGGCGGGGGCCCTCGAAAGAATCCAGTCATTGCCCTACGAGGGGGCCAGCGCCGTTCACGGGTTGTATGTCGAGACGCACCTCGCGATCGCCGTCGGCCGGATGCGGAGGTCCGACTGGGAGTCGGCGGTGGAGCATCTCGAGGCCTCCAAGCTTTACCCGGAGAGCCTCGGGACCGGGGCGCCCTTCGATCCGGATGTCCGGCTACAGGATTACCTGGAGGCCATTTGCGAGGAACGGCGGGGCAACCCCGCCCGGGCCGAGGAGATCAGACAGTCGGTGCTGGATTTCACGCTGGCGAATTGGGACGAGCGCGGGCCGGGAGCTTATTGCGGCGGACTGGTTCTGCGGAGGGCCGGACAGGAACGGAAGGCGCTCGAGCTTCTCAGCGCGGTACCCAAACCCGCGATTCTCGGCAAATTGGGCACGCGATAAAAATATCCGTTGCTTCCGGAACCAGCAAAGACGGTACCGGGTCTACAAAATGCTGGTTTCCATCGTCGGTGCCGCTTGAACCATCCGTGAACTCATCTCCCATCGACCGAAGGTCTCTCGAGGCGGCTCCGAATCGAGAGTAGGGCGTAAATCGCGATTTTCGATGGCTTAAATAGCGGATCAGGGGCTATCGACAGAGGCCAAGACCGGCCAACTGATTAATTATCCGTATGCTACTGAGGCCCGACCCCGAACTTCTTGTACGGGACGAGGGGAAGCGCCTGGGGCTTGACTACGCGATAGAACCCGAACATGTCCCCGGCTTCGGGGACCAAACGGAATTTCCGATAGCGGATGAGGCCGTATTCTGATTCCGGCTCGAGCAGGCACGGCACCAAGTTGGCGGCCGGCTGGTCGCAGGACACATAGAAATCGCCGCCGCGGATGACCGGGGTCACCGCCTTTCTCTCCACCGTGATCTTCGCCGGCGCCAGATAGTCGTTCGCCGAAGGAGTGATCTCCTTCACCTCGTAGGCCTCCGCTTCGACCGGCCCGTCACGGGTAAACATCTCCACCGCGATGCCGTGCGCGAGCAGGGTTTCAACGAGCTCGAAGTGCCCGGCCGGGATGATGTAGCCGAGCGGCCTGGACGCCTCGACCACGGGCTTCACCTCGGGGAACCAGTTCTTGATAACCTCGTCGACGACTTCGAGGTCCGCCGGCTGCCGGTAAGGGGCCAGATCCGCGGCCGTGAGATAGTCGCCCGCTTTCTTGTCCACCTTGAGAATGCCCCTGATCGGCGACTCGGAACGCTTGTACTCCTTGATTTCGAGATTCGGCTGCCCCGGGTCCCGGGCGTATTCCGACTTCAGGCAGACCAAGTCCCGCGAGTCATAGATTCCGGCCTTCTCCACGAGCCGGGCCCGCAACCCGCCGACCATTTTGACGATCTCGCCGCCGTGGCCGGCCGCGGCCTGCATGAAGGCTCTCAGGCCCCGGTACTGCCATTCGGTCCTGGCTTCAAGCGTCTCCAGGTCGTGCCGCGACGCCCCCTCCTGGATGAAGGAGAGGGTTTCGTAGATCCCGAGACTGTTGCGCCCGTCGTTGAGGTCGGCGGTGCTGTAGCGCGTCATCATTTCCCGGGGCTCCCGCCGGCCACCCGGCTCCCGAACGCCGGCCGCCGAGGTGGAGCCCATTTCTTCCGTGATCAGGTACTCATGGAATGTCACGCTCCGTTTCGCGAGAGCCGCGTTCACTTCGGCCAGGATCGTCTGCCGCGAATAATCTTGGAGGGACCGGCTGATATCGGCGTTCGAAACGCAGCCGATGCTCACCCGGTAATAATCGTCGCCCTTTTCATGAACGTCGATCGTGACCTCCGGCATCCAGTCCCTGAAGACCCTGTGGATGGCCCGAACCCCGGCCGCCTCGAGCTTCACGTGGTCCCGGTTCATGTCGAGACCCGTCTCGTTGCGGCGGACGTCGAACCGGTTCCCGTACGGATTCGTCTGGGGCATGATCAGCACGTTCATGGTCTTCAGGAGAGGCTTCAGGTCGCCGAGGGCGATATCCCGGATGAGCCTGAGCGCGGCTTCCTTGGCCGACTGCTCGTTTCCGTGCTGGGCCGCGGTGAGCAGCAGAGTCGGTCGCCTCCTGTCCAGGTCGGCGGGCCGGGCCGCGCCCTTCTCCGTCAGGACGGCCAGAAAGATGTCGTGGGCCGGGTAGTCCCTGACGGGCTCGGTCCGGCCGACGACCGCCACGGTCAGCTCTCCGGCCGTGGCCGCTGCCCGGCTCAGGAACCGGCCGAGCTCCTCGTTCTGGGTATACCGCGTGTACCCGCTCTCTTCGGCCGGAGTCTCGAGCCCGTTCGGAGCCGCGCCCGCCCAGAGCGACAGCGCTGCGCCCACAACGATTGTTGCGGCCAGCCTCGCCCGGGGGCTCCTGGTTTCCCTCTTCGTGCGTTCTTCGTTCATCATTGTTCGGCCTCCTCACAGGGATTGTTCGGCATCGCGATGAAAGCCCGGGACTCCGCCGCAGGCTCGACCCGCGGCAACCGCCGGCTCAATCCTATTTACCCGCCTCGGTCTCCGCCCCGGCTTCGAGCTTCAGGGCGACGTCCTTGACCTGCCCGTCCCGGAGAATCCGGAACTTGATCTCGTCCCCATAGCCGAAGCCGGCCATGTGCATCCAAAGGGCGTTGATGTCCGTGAAGCGAAGGCCGTCCACGGCCAGGATGATGTCGCCCCTCTCGAAATCCGCCCGGGCCGCGGCGCCGGAGATCGGTTTGCTTTCGACAACCGGATTCTCGAGGTTGTCGACCGTCTTGAAGCTCAGCCCGACCGACGGGAAGGCGGGCCGGGGCTCCCCGGCCAGGCCGACGACGTAGTCGGCGTAGGACCGCTCCACCTCGAGCCTCTTCCGGCCTTCGGGAACCACCACCGCGATCACGGTCTTGTAAGGCAGGCGCGATTCATCGTAGGCCCGCATGTTGATGCCCAGATTGTACAGGAGGTGCCCGGAGCCGGCGCACACCACCATCCGGCGGCCCTGGCTCGCGGCCCCCCGCACGGCGTTGGCCGCCATCACCTGGTCCCAGGCGACCTGGGCCCGGTAGAGCCCGTCGAACATGGCGTCCAGCCCCATCCCCTTCATCGCGTGGGGGATCTCCGCCGCCTCGAAAATCGTCCGGATGAGCGTCCTGTGGTCGGGGTTGGAAACGTCCGGGGCTTTCGGGATGAACTTCTTCTCCTCGTCGGTGAGCCCGTCCCAGCCGCGCATCCTGATCCTGGTGATGATCTCGCGCGGAATGTTCAGGGCATAGACGGGAATCCTGTGCTCCTTGGCGAATGCGAAGATCTTTTCGTAATAGCCGAAGTTGAAATTCCAGTGGACATACCAGCCGACCTCCCGGACAAACTCCTCTCGCGTGAGGAGGCCCAGGCTCCACTTGTTGAGGGTTTCCTGGACGGTGACCGGCAGCATCTCCATCCCCACGGCGATGTCGGGGTTCAGCCCGTAGAGCCCCTGGATCACCCGGAACTCGAGGTCGTGCATGGGGAGGGAATTGTGTGTCTCACCGACGTATACGAAGCGATCCCCGGCCATCCCGCGGATCATCCCGTCGAAATCGACGGCCTTCCCGGAGGAGGCGGCGAGGATGTCTCCCACGCCGACTCCCATGGTCTTGTCTTTGAGTCCGGGGGCCCCGATCTTGAGGGTCAGGGTCGGGTCGGGCTTGGCCGGGGATTCCTTCGGCCCGGCCTCCGGTTTGGACTCCTGGGCCAGTCCCGTGGCGCCCAGGACCGCGAGAATCGCGGCCAGCGCGGCGATTTTTCGGAATGCGGCCATAGGGCCCTCCTTTGATAAGAAGGACATCCTACCATATCGCGGGGGCCGGCGAAAACTCCCCGCTCGGTCGCGCCCGCGGCGCGCACGCCGTCCTTCTCGGCCAGAATGTGTTCTGCGGCGCAGGACCCGGATCATTCCCGGCTCCAGCGTCCGGGTCGTCGAGCGTCGAATTCCTCAGCGGCTGTCTGGATCACCACCAGCGGGGGCACATGTTTCGCCACATCCCCATGCCCCAGCCGCGGCCGCCGTCCTCCTCGTCGTCCCACCCCATGCCCATGCCGCCGCTCATGCCCATCATGCCTCGGCCCAGGCCCAGGCCGGCGCCCATCATGCCCCTGCCCCGGCCCATACCCATGCCCATACCCATGCCCATTCCCATGCCCGGACCCATTCGCCGGTCCAGCTGGGCTCTCTGGTCGGGGGTCAGGACACCGCGCACGTCCCGCCAATGACCCAGGGCAGCCTTTATCATCTCGCCCATAAGAGGCGTCATCTCGGAGACGGCGGCGTCGATCTTCTTCTGGTCGGCATCCGACTCGATCAGCCCCAGCAGGTCGAGCCGCGTGCTCTGCAGATTGGCCCTGAGGGTGATCATGGTCTTTTCGAACTGCAGGTTCATGGCCCTGATCTTGGTCATCTGGTCGGCCGTCAGGTTCAGTGGATTATTCCCCTCCTCGCCCGTCCTCTGTCCACCCATCATCCCCTGGCCCCGCATCTGAGCCAGAGCCGGCAGGCTCACGAGAAACAGAAACAGGCAGGCCACGACGAATAGTTGTTTTTTCATATTGTCCTCCCTTCGGTCATTATAGATTTATCCAGCAAAAATCATACCAATTCCGGGCCCGGCCGGTTGAAAGGAATAGGAGGCGACGGACAATAGAGGCGTACAGGTCTCGGAAAGGCCCATGAAACCGCCGGCAGGGAAGCGGAGCGGCTTTCGTGGGCAGCGATGTCCGCCGCATGCGGGATGATTCTTCGCTGAAAGCAGCGCTGCGCAAGGCCTGGTGTCACGGGAGGCGGCCCGGGCCCGGCGGCCTGGATCAGTCCTCTTCCTCGGGCCTGACCCGGCCCTCCTTGACGGCTTCGGCGACGATCTTCTGCTGGACCTGGGACGGCACCTCTTCGTAGTGCGAAAACTCCATCAGGAAGGAACCACGGCCTCCGGTGATCGAGGTCAGGGTCGGCTCGAAATCGAGCATCTCGGCCAGCGGAACCTGGGCCTTGAGGACGCGCATCGAGCCTTTCTGCTCCATGCCCTGGACCTTGCCGCGGCGGCCGTTGAGGTTGCCCATGATGTCGCCCATGTAGGCCTCGGGGGTGTAGATTTCGACGTTCATGATGGGCTCGAGAATGGTCGGCTTGGCTTCCTTCATGGCTTTCTTGAAGGCCTTGGAGGCGGCGATCTTGAAGGCGATGTCCGAGGAATCGACCTCGTGATAGGAGCCGTCGTAGAGCGTGACCTTGAAGTCGACGACCGGGTAGCCGGCCAGGACGCCTTTCTTCCGGGCGTCGAGGATGCCCTTTTCGACCGACGGGATGAAGTTGCGCGGGATGGCCCCGCCGAAGATCTTGTCCTCGAACTCGAAGTCCCCGCCGCGCGGCAGTGGCTCCATCTTGATCCACACGTCGCCGAACTGGCCCCGGCCGCCGGTCTGCTTTTTGTGCCGGCCCTGGACGTCGGACCGGCCCCTGATCGTCTCCTTGTAGGAAATCTTGGGCGGCTTGAGGTCGACGTCGACATTGAACCGTTTCTTGAGCCGCTCCGTGATGATCCTCACGTGGAGCTCGCCGTTGCCCGAAATGAGGAGCTGGCCCGTGTCGGCGTCCCTCTCGATGCGCACCGTCGGGTCCTCGTCCGTGATGCGGTGGGTCGCCTGGGAGATCCGGTCCTCGTCGGCCCGGCTCTTGGGCTCGATGGCGAAGGAGATGGAGGGTTCGGGAAACTTGATCGCCGGGAACACGATGTCGGCGCCCTTGGCGCACAGCGTGTCGCCCGTCACCGTGGCCTTGAGCTTGGCCGTGGCCACGATGTCGCCGGCCTTGGCTTGGCCGGCCGCGATCTGCTCCTTCCCCTGGAGGAAGAACAGGCCGGACAGCTTTTCGTCGGCGGCCCTCGAGGAATTCGTCACGGCGCCGTCGGGATTCACGCGTCCCGAAAAGACCCTGAGCAGCGAAATCCGGCCGGTGTAGACGTCGGAGATGGTCTTGAAAACGAGGGCGCAGAAGGGGTCCTCCGGCGAAGCCTCGAGCGCCTTCTCGGCGCCGTCGACCTTGACCTTGACCCCGGGCCTCTCGACCGGAGAGGGCAGGTAGGCCAGGATGCCGTCCAGGACAGTCTGGGCGGCCATGTTGGCCAGGGCCGAGGCCGCGAAAACCGGGAAGATCTGATGGCCGAGGATGGCTTTCTTCAGTCCTTCCCGGAACTCTCCGGCGGAGAGCTCGCCCTTCTCGAAATAAGTTTCCATGAGCTTCTCGTCGGACTCGGCCACCATCTCGACGAGCGTCTTGTTCATCCGATCGACCTCGGGGGCCAGGTCGGCCGGAACATCGCTCTCCTTGACGGCGCCGCTTTCGTCCTTCTCGAAGACGTAGGCTTTCTTCTCGACCAAGTCGACGACGCCGGTGAAGTCCTTGGCTTCGCCGATGGGCAACTGGACCGGGACCGCCTGGCGTCCGAAAAACTGCTGGACGGCCTCGACGGAGCGCTTGAAGCTCGCGTTCTCCCGGTCCATCTTGTTGACGACGATGAGCCGCGGCAGTTGGAATTCCTCGAGCATGCCCCAGACCTTCTCCGTGCCGACCTCGACACCGGCGACGGAGTCGATGAGCACGGCCGCGGCGTCCACCGCCCGCAGGGCAGCCCGCGTGTCCCAGAGAAAATTGCTGAAGCCCGGCGTATCGACGATGTTGATCTTATGGTCTTTCCATTCGCAGAAGCAGACGGCGGAATTGATGGAGATCTGCCGGTCGACTTCCTCGGGCTCGAAGTCGGTCACAGTGTTGCCCTTGTCCACTTTGGTGAGCCGGGTGGTGGCCCCCGCGTCGAAGAGAAACGCCGACGTCAGAGAGGTCTTGCCCGACGAGCCGTGCCCGACGAGAGCGACATTGCGGATCCTGTCCACCGTGTAATCTTTCATGCTCGAGCCTCCTGGGAATGGGTTATTTTGTTATCCGCCAAGAATTTCTGGACTTCTTGGAGCGCAGACAAAGACATATCATAAACAAATTCGCCATTTTGCTCAAGGGGGTTTTGGCGCCGGGGCGCATGCGATTGCGGCGAGGCCTGCCTTCACGTGCCGACACGGCTACCTCGTCTTCCGAAACGCAAAAGTGCGCAACCGCGCCCCCCTCCGGAAGAAACGGTCAGGTGATAGGGCCTTGTTTCCCCGGCTACTCCAGCGCGGCTCGTGGCATTCCCTTCGTCGGGTCGCGGGTTTGTCCCGGCCAACCAAGCCCGCTCAGCCGGCAGAGGCGGATTTGTCGAGCCCCGCGAGGACGGCCTCGAGCTCCGGAGGGAGCGGCGAAACGAATTCGAGGCGCAGGCCCGTGGCCGGGTGGACGAAGGAGATCGTGTGGGCGTGGAGGAAGAGGCGCGCCGGCTTTTTCGACGCCTTCTTCCGGCCGTAGAGCCTGTCCCCCACGATCGGGTGGCCGGCCGCTGCCAGGTGGACCCGGATCTGGTGGGTCCGGCCCGTCAACGGACGGATCTCGAGGAGAGTCGTGTCGTCGAAGACCCTGAGTACACGGTAGAGCGTTTCGGCGTCCTTGGGACTCCTCGTTTTAACGGAGATTCTCTTCCCGTCCGTAGCGTGACGGCCGATCGGCCAGGAGATCCGCCCCTCGGGCGCAGTGACCCTCCCGTAGACCAGGCCGAGATAGGTCTTCCAGACCTCGCGGGTCTGGAACTGACGGACCAGGGCATCGTAAGCGGCCGGCGTCCTGGCCGCGATCATCACCCCGGAGGTTTCCTTGTCGAGACGATGCACGATCCCGGGCCTGTCTGGAGGTCCGACCAGGGCGGTCTCGGGAAATTGGTAGAGCAACGCGTTGGCCAGGGTTCCGTCCGCGTTGCCCGCGCCGGGGTGGACGACGAGCCCGGCGGGCTTGTCGATGACCAGGACATCGGAGTCCCGGTAAACGACCTTCAGGGGAATGTCCTGGGGCTCGAGCGGACCGGCTTCCGGCAGGTCGTATTCGAACCGGACGACCTCTCCCGCCTTCAGCTTTCGGCCGGGACGGGAGACGGCCCCGTTGACACGGGCCGCTCCATCGGCGATGAGCCTGGCCACCCGGGAACGCGTCACTCCGGAAACCCGTTCGGCCAGGACGGTGTCGAGCCGGGCCCCTTGGCCCGAATCAGGCGTTACGACGAACTCGATCTCAGGCAACTTGGACTTTGCGCCGCCTCAGGATCAGGGCCAGCGAGATCCCGGCCATGAGCCCCACGATGCAGAAGACCTGGGGATACGACAGGCTCGTGAACGGGGTTGGACCACGCAGGAAATAGGCCTGCTCGGGGTGGTCGCCCCGAAAATACTCGGTGAAGAACCGGATGATTGAATAATTGATGATGTAGAGGGAGAAGATCTGGCCGTCGAACCTCTTCCTCCGGAGGAGGAAAAACAGGATGCCGAAATTCAGGAAGTTGAGGGCCGCCTCGAACAGCTGGACCGGGTAGAGGGGCGTGTTCAGCGGTATGCCGGTCAGCTCGTGGGCATAGGTGCTCGTGAAAGTCACGCCCGGCGGCACGGGACAGGCGCTCCCGTAGCAGCAGCCGGCGCTGAAGCAGCCGATCCGGCCGAAGCCGTGGCCGAGGGCCAGCCCGGCGCCGGCCAGGTCGGCCGCCTTCCAGGTCGGGATCTTTTTCCTGTGAAAGTACCACAGGGCAAAGACCAGCCCGAAGGCCAGGCCCCCCTGGAAAACGCCGCCCGAGCGGGCCAGGCTGAACAGCTCTCTCGGGCTGCTCATGTAGTACGAGAAGTTGCCGACAAGCAGGATCAGCTTGGCCCCGAGAAGGGACACGATGATCGTATAGAAACAGGCGTCGAGGAGCCGGGGCGCGTCGAGCCCGGACTTTTTCGCCTGGACGTAGACGAACCACAGCCCCGCCGCGACGCCGATGGCCAGCATCAGGCCGTAGGTGTGAATGGTCAGGGGGCCGATTCTCAAGAGGGTTGGGAACATGCAGGTTTTCTCCTGAAAAAGATAACCAGCATCAGGCAGGCGCCGATGGTAATGCACGAGTCGGCTACGTTGAAGAACGGCCAGTGCGACTGTCCGATGTAGAGGTCCACGAAGTCGACGACGTATCCCCGGACGAGCCTGTCGAGGAGGTTGCCCAGGGCCCCGGCCAGGATGAGCGACAGCGACACCTTCATCAGCCGGTCCGAAGGCGGGGTCTTGACGAAATAGTAACCGACCAGGCCCAGCGCCAGCAGGGACGCCGCGGTCAGCACCAGGAAGACCAGGTGATTGTTCGTCTGCGAGAAGGCCCCGAAGATGGCTCCCTTGTTGTGGATCCGGGTGATGTTGAAGAATCCGGGAATGACCGTCACCGACTGGTAGAGGTCCACCGCCCCGGCCACCAGGGCCTTGACCGCCTGGTCGGCGGACATCCAGAACAGGATGAAGCCGAAATAGAAGGCGTTTTTCCTCATGACACCATCGCCTTGACCACGGCCTCGCAGCGCTCGCAGAAGGCCGGGAACCGCTCACTCCGGCCGACGTAGGGGGACCGGTTCCAGCACCGTTCGCACTTTCGGCCCGGGGCCCGGCCGATGCTCACCTCGAGACTCCCGGCGGTTCCTTCCAGGACCACGGCCGAGACGATAAAGAAGGCGGCCAGGTCGTCCCTGTGCTTTTCAAGAACCGCCAGCTCCGCCGCCGGTGCCCGGATGCCGACGAGGGCCTCCAGGGAATTGCCGATGAGCTTGTCCTCGCGGGCCTTTTCGAGGTCCTTGAGAACGCGCTCCCGGACGGCGGCCAGGACGTCCATTTCCGCGAGCTCCCCCGCCTCGAGCCAGCCTCCGCCCGGCTCGGGAAAGAGCTCGAGATGGACGGAACTCTCCTTGCCGGCGAAAGGCGGCCCGGCCCGCCAGGCTTCGTCCGCCGTGAAGGGCAGGATGGGGGCCATCAGGGTCAGGCTGTCCTTGAGGATGTGGTGGAGGGCCGTCTGGATCGAGCGTCTGAGGACGGACTGGCCGGCCGAGCAGTACGCCCTGTCCTTGATCACGTCGAGGTAGAAGGAGCTCAGCTCGACGGTGAAGAAATCGTAGACCGCGTGAAAGACGACGTGGTACTCGTAGTTCTCGTAGGCTTTGAGAGCCCTGGACCGCACTTCGGACAGCCGCTCCAGGATCCAGCGGTCGAGGAGCGACATGTGCTCCGCGGCCACGGCGTCCCGGTCGGGCGAGAAATCATACAGGTTGCCCAGCATGAAGCGCCAGGTGTTGCGGATCTTCCGGTAGGCTTCGACGAGGCGCTGGAGGATCTCGGCGCCGAACCGGGCGTCTTCCTTGTAGTTCAGCATGGCCGCCCAGAGCCTGAGGATCTCGGCGCCGTTCCTGGCGATGACCTCCTCGGGCTCGATGACGTTGCCTTGGGATTTCGACATGGCCCTCCCCTGCTCGTCCAGGATGAAACCGTGGGTGATGCAGGTCTTGAAGGGCGAGCGGCCCTTGGTTTCGACGCCCACGACCAGGGAACTCTGGAACCAGCCCCGGTGCTGGTCGTGTCCTTCGATATAGACGTCGGCCGGCCAGGGCAGGTCGGGCGTTCGGCCCAGGATCGTCTGGGAGGAGCCGGATTCGAACCAGACGTCGAGGATATTGTTCTCCTTGGCGAACTCGTCCTTGCCGCAGGCCGGGCAGCGCGTGCCGGCCGGCAGGAGCCCGGCCGCGTCTTTCCGAAACCAGGCGCCGGAGCCTTCCCTTTCGTAGATGTCGGCGACGTGGCGCGCGATTTTTTCGTCGGCCAGGACGGCGCCGCAGGCCCGGCAGTCGAAGGCCGGGATGGGAACTCCCCAGGCCCTCTGGCGCGAGATGCACCAGTCGGGCCGGTCCGACACCATGTTGCTCATCCGCTCCTCGCCCCAAGGCGGGATCCAGCGGACATCCCGGATGGCCTCGAGGGAGCGGTCCCTCAGGCGGGCCGAATCCATGGCGATGAACCACTGCTCGGTGGCCCGGAAAATGACCGGCTTCTTGCAGCGCCAGCAGTGCGGGTAGGAGTGCTCGATTTCTTCCTCCAGGAGAAGCGACCCGTCCTTTTTCATGTCGGCCACGATGCGCGGGTTGGCCTCGAAGACGTTCGACCCGGCGTAGTTCTCGACCTTGGCGACGAATCGGCCGTCCTCGTCCACGGGCGTGAAGATGTCGAGGTTGTAAACGATGCCCGTCAGGTAGTCGTCGTGGCCGTGGCCGGGTGCGGTGTGGACGGCCCCGGTGCCGTCCTCCAGGGTGACGTAATCCGCCAGGAGGAGAAGGGACTCGCGGTCGATGAACGGGTGCCGGGCCTTCAGGCCTTCGAGCTTCCTGCCCTCGAAGGTCGCCAGGACGCGGTGCCCGCTCCAGCCCAGCTTTTGGGCGACCTGGTCGAGGAGCCTGCGGGCCAGGATGTAGACTTCATCGTCGACTTCGACAGCGGCATATTCGTAGTCCGGATGGAAGGCGATAGCCAGGTTGGCGGGCAGGGTCCAGGGGGTCGTGGTCCAGATGATGATGGAGACCTTCCGGCCGGCCAAAGCTGGAAACTTCTTCGACAGGTCCGAGATCATCGGAAACTTGACGTAGACTGAGGGCGATGTCTTGTTTTTGTACTCGATCTCCGCCTCGGCCAGGGCGGTCCGGCAGCTCAGGCACCAGTGGACGGGCCTCTTGCCTTTATAGGCGTTGCCCGAGGCGAAGAAGGCGGCCAAGGCCCGGACGACGCCGGCCTCGTACGCGGGGTCCATGGTGAGATACGGGTTTTCCCAGTCGCCCAGGACCCCCAGGCGTTTGAATTCGTCTCTCTGGATGCCGATGAACTTCAGGGCGTACTTGCGGCACTCCTCGCGGACCTCGGCGATGGCCATGGCCTTTTTCCGCTCCCCGAGAAGCTTGTCGACGTGGATCTCGATGGGCAGGCCGTGGCAGTCCCAGCCCGGCACGTAGGGAGACCGAAAGCCCTGCATGGTCTTGGATTTGACGATGAAATCCTTAAGGATCTTGTTGAGGGCCGTGCCCAGATGGATGCGGCCGTTGGCGTAGGGCGGTCCGTCGTGGAGGACGAATGTCGGCCGCCCCTCCCGCTTGGCCAGGATCCGCTCGTAGAGCTTTTCCTCGTCCCAGGCTCGGATCATCTCCGGCTCCTTCTGGGCCAGGGAGGCTTTCATGGCGAAGGGGGTCCGGGGCAGGTTGAGCGTGCTCTTCACATCAGGCATGTCGGCCATCGATCACTCCGGTCACAGGGTAATATCTAAATATTATAGAGCAGGCGGGCGATTTTCGCCACTCGATTCCGGGGCCCAAAAACCAGCAAAGACCGTACCGGGTCTACAAAATGCTGGGAAAAAACCAGCATTTTGTAGACCCGGTACCAATCTTGCCGGCCGCTCGGCGTGCGGACCGGGGCCGGGCTCAGCCCTTGAGGAAATGGGCGCCGCGGCTGACGGGGTTGCTGAGGGCGGCGTGGGTGATCATCTGGGCGACCTGGATGCCGTGCTTCAGCCCGACGACTTTGGCATCCATGCGGGCGCTCCGGTAGAACTGCTCGATCCGGTGGCGGAGGTACTGGAGGTCGGAGGCCGCCCGCTCGAGGCGTTTGCGGGTCCGGATGATCCCGGCGTAATTCCACATGGTGGAACGGATGGTCCGCCAGTCCTGGTTGACGAGGGCCGGGTCGATCTCCTCCTCCTTTTTCGGGTAATACCACTTGTGAATCTCGGCGCGCCTGTACGGCCGCCCGGGGTCGAAACCGGCCGCGATATCGCGGGCGGCCCGGGTCCCCCAAACGAGGCCTTCCAGAAGCGACGTGGAGGCCAACCGGTTGGCGCCGTGGACTCCGGTGCAGGAGGCCTCCCCCGCCGCGTAGAGGCCGGCCAGCGACGTCCGGCCCTTGTCGTCGGCCAGAACGCCGCCGCAGCAATAGTGGGCGGCGGGCACCACCGGAATCGGCTCGCGCGTAATGTCTATCCCGTTCTCCAGGCAGGTCCTGTAGATCGTGGGAAACCGCGCGGGAATGTCGACCCGGGTGTGCCCGGCCAAGTCGAGAAGGACCTGGCTGGAGTTGGTGGTGACCATCTCCTCATAGATCGCCCTCGTAACTTCGTCCCGCGGGGCCAGGTCCGCGTCGGGGCTGTACTTTTCCATGAAGGTCCGGCCGTCCCGGGTCTTGAGCCGGGCCCCCTCTCCCCGGACTGTCTCCGAAATCAGGAAGCAGTCGCCGTTCTGCCGGCAGAGCGAGGTCGGGTGGAACTGGATGTATTCCATGTTCACGATGCGGGCCCCGGCCCGGAGGCCCATGGCATAACCCGCGCCGATGGCCTGGGGCGGGTTGGAGGTGTGGAGGAACACCGCTCCGCAACCCCCCGCGGCCAGGACGGTGTACGGGGCGAAGAACCTCCGCACCTTGTGGGCGGGATTGTGGAGGACGTAGGCGCCGATGCAGCGCGGCGGCCGGTAATATGCCACCGGGTTCTTGGAATGGTGCGGGACGGTCAGGAGATCGACGGCCGTGTGGTCGGGAAAGAGAGTGACGTTGGGATGCTCCCCGAGGGCCTTGAGAAACTTCTCCTGGATCGTCTTGCCCGTCGCGTCCTCGACGTGCAGGATGCGGCGCCGGGAGTGCCCCGCCTCCTGCGCGTAATCCAGGGAATTCGGGGCGCTGCGGGAGAAGGGGATCTCCAGCTCGCGGACCAGAATTCGCTCGACGAGGTCCCTCCCCTCGCTCACGAGAACGTCGACCGCCTCCGGGTCGTTGATCCCGTCCCCCGCGGCGATGATGTCCTCTTTGAGGATTCCCGGAAAGTCGTTGGCCCCGAGCGAGACGATGCCGCCCTGGGCATGCCAGGTATTGGCCTCGGCCGGGTCGGGCGACTGGGAAAGCACGGCGACGCGGAGCCCCGCCTTGGCGGCCTCGAGCGCGGCGGAGGCCCCGGCGATGCCGCATCCGATGACCAGGACGTCGGCACCCACGTCGCGGCCTTCCTCGCGGGCGGCCCGGCTCAACCCAGAAACTCCAGGCTGATGTCGAGCGCCCGGGGAGAATGCGTCAGGGCGCCCACCGAAATGAAATCCACCCCGATCGCCGCAATGTCGCGGACCCTGTCCAGGGTGACGTTCCCCGAAACCTCGATCTGGACGCGGCCGGCGTAGAGATCCACGACCTCTTTCATCGCGGCCAGCGGCATGTTGTCGAGCATCACGATGTCGGCCCCCGATTCCAAGGCTTCCCGGGCCTCGTCGAAGTTCGTCACCTCGACCTCGATCTTGAGCCCGGCGGGCGCCCGCTCCCGGGCCCTCCGGACGGCTTCGGTCACCCCGCCCACATAGCGAAGGTGGTTGTCCTTGATGAGAATCATGTCGGACAGGCCCAGCCTGTGGTTCTTTCCCCCGCCCATCCGGACGGCATACTTTTCGAGCAGGCGCAGCCCGGGGGTCGTTTTTCGCGTGTCGAGGATCGCGGCCTTCGTCCCGGCGGCCGCCTCGACGAACCGTCGGGTGGCCGTGGCGATTCCGGACAGCCGCTGGAGAAAATTGAGGGCCGTCCTCTCGCCCTCGAGGAGGGGCACGACGGGCCCCTCGAGGCGGGCCAGGGCATCGCCGCTCCGGACGGCCGCGCCGTCGTCGAGCGCCTCCCCGACCCGGATTCCGGAGTCGAGAATTTCGAAGACGCGCCGGGCGACGGGAAGTCCGGCCAGGACGCCGTCCTCCTTGGCCAGGAAAACGGCTTTCGACACGGCGCCGGGAGGGATGATGTTTTCGGACGTGACGTCTCCGCCCGGCATGTCCTCGCGCAGGGCCGCCCGGATGATGTCGTCGACGTCGAGATCGAACATTCGCCAGAATTATAGGAGTTTCCCGAGGGGCGGTCAAACACCCGCGGGAAAGAGGCGGGCGGAGGCGGGGAAAATTCCGCTGGAGCGCGTAGACGCGGCGGAGGAATTGTGACAGAATGTCCTGGTCGGTAACTTCATGAAAGCAAACCCGCGCCGCACGTCCCGCTCGGCTTCTTCCGGTCGGCCCGCCCCCTCCCCCGGCGGAGTTCCTTACATCGATCACTTTCACCTCGACACGGCCGATCTCCGCAAGATCCTCGGCCTGGCCCTGAGCACGGGCGGCGACTTCGCCGAGATGTTCATGGAGTACCGGACCTACGATTTCGTCAACATGGAAGAGGACATCGTCAAGGAAACGGGCGAGAGCGTCGGCCTGGGTCTCGGGGTGCGCGTGCTCCGGAAAGGCCAGACCGGTTTCGGCTATACCAACGACCTGTCCCTCGACAAGATCGGGAGCGCGGCCCTGACGGCGGCGGCCATCGCCTCGGGAAGGGCCAAGGCCGCGCCGGCCCGCATACGGGAGAGGCGCGCCGCGGGAAGCCGGTACCGGGTCCTCCGGCCGGCGGACAAGGCCGGGCTGGGGAAAAAGACGGCCATGGTCCGCGAAGCCTACGGCGCCGCTCAGAAGTTCGACAGCAGGATCACCAAGGTCAAGACCGTTTTCCAGGACAGCCTCCAGTACGTCTGCATCCTCAACTCCGACGGACTCCTGGTCACGGACGCCCGGCCCATGGTCAAGCTGGTGTGCTCGGCCATTTCGGAAAAGGCCGGCCGGCGGGAATTCGGCTTCTGGGGGGGAGGCGGCCGGGTCGGCCTCGAATACTTCGAAACCCGCCTGACCCCGCGACAGATCGGCGAGGAGGCGGCCCGCGAGGCGATCCTGCTGCTTGAAGCCGTCGACGCCCCGGCGGGCCGGATGCCGATCGTTCTCGGCCCCGGCCACAGCGGCGTCCTGATCCATGAGGCCGTGGGCCACCTCCTCGAAGCCGACTTCAACCGGAAAAAGACTTCGATTTTCTGGGACAAGATGGGCCGGAGGGTCGGTTCGGAGCTGGTCACCATCTACGACAACCCGACGATCCCGGCCTATCGCGGTTCCTACAATTTCGACGACGAGGGCACGGCCCCCAGGAAAACCCTCCTGGTCGAGAGAGGCGTCGTCCGCGGCCTCCTTCAGGACAGGCTCTCGGCTGGTCTGATGAAACGGCCCCTCACCGGTCACGGCCGGCGGCAGGACTTCAGCCACGCCCCCATCCCGCGCATGGCCAACACCTACATCGACAGGGGCGAATCGGACCCCGAGGAGATCCTCAGGTCCGTCAAGAGGGGCTTCTACGTGGCCAGCCTCCAGGGAGGGCAGGTCGAGGATTCGGGCAAGTTCACGTTCTCCGTCAGCCTGGGCTATCTCATCGAGGGCGGCAGGCTCGGGGCCCCGGTCAAACAAGCGACCCTGGTCGGGACGAACGTCGACATCCTGCGGAAGATCGAGATGGTCGGCTCCGACCTGACCTTCGGGCTGCAGACCGGGACCTGCAGCAAGGAAGGTCAGGACGTTCCCGTCACGGACGGCTGCCCGACCCTCAAAGTGGCCGGGATGACAGTCGGAGGCCGGATGTGACCGCCGCGAAGAATCCCGCCGGCCTCCGCGGGCTCGCCGAGGAGCTCGTCGCGTACGCCCGAAGGTGCGGGGCCGACGAGGCCGAGGTTTCGATCGCCGACGGCCGCGAATTCGAAGTCGACGTCCGGAAGGGGAAGATCGAGCATCTCGTCGAAGCCGGCTCCCGGGTCTGCGGACTGCGCGTCATCAAGGACCGGAAGACGGCCTTCGCCAGCTCGTCAGACTTGGCCGTGTCGACACTCCGCCGGCTGGTGCGGCACGCGGTAAGGCGGACCGGGCTGTCCAGCCGGGACGAATTCGCAGGCCTGGCCCCCCTCTCGAAAAAGAGCGTCGCCGCGGACCTCCTGGACCTCTTCGACCCGGAGGTGCGGGAGATCGAGGCCAGGACCAAGATCCGCATGGCCCGGGAAACCGAGCGCATCGCCCTCGCGGACAAGCGGATCACGAACTCCTACGGGGCGGATTTCGGAACCAACGAGGTCCTCTTGGTGCTGGCCAATTCCAGCGGCTTCTCGGGCGAGTTTGCCCAGACCTACTGCGGCCTGAGCGTCGGCCTCCAGGCGGGCGGCACGAACGACAGGGTTGAAGACTCGTGGTTCTCGTCCAAGCGGCACTTCAAACGTCTGGCGTCCCCGGAGGAAGTGGCCCGGACCGCCGTCCGTCGCACGGTCCGGCAGCTGCGGCCGCGCAAGATCAAGACGCAGAACGTTCCCGTCATCTTCGAGCCCACGCAAACCTCGTGGCTCATGGGATTCCTTTTCTCGTGCGTCAGCGGCACGGCGGTTTACAGGAAGGCCACGTTTCTGGCCGGGAAGATCGGCCGGGAGATCGGGAACGCGCGGGTTACGGTCGTCGACGACGGGCTGATCCCGGGCGAGATCGGCACCAGGCCCTTCGATTCCGACGGCGTGCCGTCGCAGAGGACGGCCGTTGTCGAGAAGGGAATCCTGCGGAATTATCTCTGCAATACCTATGCCGCCCGCAAGCTCGGCCTGCGGTCAACGGGAAACGCGGACGGCGGCGGAGTCAGCCCCGGCAATTTCTACCTCCTCCCGGGGACCACCCCGCCGGAGAAGATCATCGCCACGACGAAAAAAGGCCTCATCCTCATCCGCACCCTGGGGCACGGCCTGAACTCCGTATCCGGGGACATCTCGCGGGGGGCGTTCGGGCTCTGGGTCGAGGACGGGGAGATCGCTTATCCCGTCTCGGAGATCACGATCTCGGGCAACCTGGGCAGAATGTTGCACGAGATCGATCTCGTCGGCGACGACCTCGAGTTCATCAGCCCCGTGACCGGCCCGACCATACGAGTGGCCGAGATGACCGTCGCCGGCCGTTAAATCGGGGACACAATACTTATTTCCAAAGTCGCCGCGCACGCACAGCTATCCGCGCGAGGCCGGCGAAGGCTGTTGAAAAGGCAGGCGGCCACCGGGAAATAAGTATTGTGTCCCCGATTAGCCAAGGACATGTCAGCGGTGTGTAACGGAGTGCCGGGAACCGGCATTCCGTAAACCCGGTCCCTCTTGTTGTTCATAGGGCGGCTTTTCGCCGACTCGGCCCTCCGATCAAAACCGGTTGCGATGGAGGATGTCCTCGAGCGACCGCTTCGGGACATGGAGCCGTCCCTGGCCGTCCTTCCAGTACTTGCAGGATTCGTCGAAGGCCGCGGCTTCGGGCTCCTCGGCCGGATAGCCCAGGGCCAGGACACAGTCGATCCGGTAGCCGGCCGGGATATTCAGGAGTTCCCTCAGCCTGTCCCTGTCGATCGAAAGCAGCCAGCAGCTGCCGACACCCTCCGCCCAGGCCGCGAGGATCATGTTCTCGAGGGCGGCGCCCACGTCGTATTCGTACATCTTCTCCCGGATCCCGGTGTTGACCAGGGTCACAACATAGGCCGCGGGCTCGTGCCCCGGCACCGGGTCGCCTTCCGGCGCGATGTATGCCGCCCACTTCAGGCAGGGGAAAACATCCCGCTTCAGGCCGCCGTCGGTCACCTCCACGAATTCCAGCGGCTGCATGTTGGCCGCCGAAGGGGCCAGCCGGGCCGCGTTGACCAGCCTGTCCAACAGTCCGTCCGGCAGCGCCTCCGGCTTGAATTGCCGGATGCTGCGGCGCGAGACCGCGAGCTCGTAGAGATCCTTGCCGTCCCGGCACATCGGGCACCTCCTCCAACGACGTTCTCCTCCGACGGGCGGAGCGTGTTCGCCTCCACCTTAGCCTCGATCGGGAGCAAAGGCAAGCCCGAGCCGGACCCCCGAAGCGCCGGACCGCCGTTCCGGCCGTTATTCCGTCAACCCGCCCGCGTTTCGGTCTTCGGCGCCCGGACCATGAAGGCCGCCGTCGCGGCGAGAAGCAGGAGCCCGGCCAACGCGTACATCCATCGATAGCCCTCCATGTCCGCGACCCAGCCGAAGAAAGGCGCCCCTATGCCCATGCCCACGTCGAAGAGCGAAAGGTACAGGCTGATGGCCAGGCCCTTGTTTCCGCGGCCCAGAAAATCGATGATGTAGGTGCTCAGGGCCGGAAAGATCAGCCCCTGTCCGAACCCTCCGATGCAACCTGCCGCGACGAGCAGAGTGAACGACCTGACCTGGGAAACCAGAAACAGGTTCCCGCAGATGATCAGAGCCGCGGGCAGGATGACCGTCTTGCGCCCGAATCGGTCGGAAAGGTCTCCCATCCCGAAGCGGGTCAGGATGGCGGCCAGGGAAAAGACCAGGAAAAACGGCCCGATCCGCTGGATGCCGACGGACCTCCCGAACACGGCGATGAAATAGATCATGGCCCCCCGGACCGCGCCGTGAAACACGGGCATGCCCGAAATCACCAGGATGGTCAGGATCGGGATCATCCGGAGCACCCGGGTATCTGGCCGCCCGCGCTCGGCCTCGGTCCTGACCACCTCCCTCGCCCCCAGGAGGCAGGCCGCCGAGGCCAGCAGGAAGAACAGGCTGATGTCGAAAAGCCGGCCGAAACCGCCCCTGCGGATGATCTCCTCGGCGGCCAGCGGCCCCAGCGCGTTGGCAACCAGCCCGGCCACGCCGATGATCCCCATGGATTTGGCCAGCTTCTCGGCCGGGGCCAGGTCCGAGCACATGGCGATGGTGGCCGTCATGCTCATGCCCCAGCCCAGGCCGCCGACGGCCCGGAGAAGCAGCGGCAGCCAGCCGGCGTCGCGGACGAGATGGAACGGGGGCAGCGAGAGGGCCAGGATGAGCAGGCCGGCCAGGGCGATCCCGCGCCCGCCGCGGACGTCGATCAGGCGCCCGAAGAAGGGCCGGACGGCGATGGCGACGATGCTCTGGATGCCCATGACCAGACCGACCTGGCTGTGGCGCGGGTGGAACTGGTCGAGGAAGAGCGGCAGCA
>Ga0210077_1000092_pt1 | contig 47354 bp, 44 predicted proteins | sample RushMan_CattailN_5_FD_185556 | JGI IMG/M metagenome (GOLD analysis project Ga0210077, IMG submission 185556) | Wetland microbial communities from San Francisco Bay, California, USA, that impact long-term carbon sequestration -... | ecosystem: Environmental > Aquatic > Marine > Wetlands ...
CCCCCTAAGGACAACATGGCGATAATACCGCAAACAACTATGAATCTGCCCCGGATCAGCGGCATCCTGCCCGAGTTGTTTTGAGGTGATGTTGGTTCATTCATGATGTTTTTCCTTCATTTAAATCAAGGTCTTTTAAGTTAGTTTCGAATCGAATCAGGATGTGTTCAAGGGCCAGATTCCATCCGGCAACCAAAGCATCCGGAGAATTTCCTTTAACAGGCGTTTCTTCGCGATACGTCTTTCCAAAAACGATAACCGGCCGGGAAGATACATTTCGAACGAGGAAAAACTGTATTTCCAGCACAGCTTTAGGCGCCTCAATATCGCTGTAATCTCCATAAAGGGCGCTGACCACGCCTGACAATTCAAAGGTCGGTTCAACCGGGCTTGAAAAGCCCATAACATATTTAAACAGGCCGGACCCGGACAGCCATTTTCCGACTTCATCAGCCATCATCAAACCCGGCGGAATGAAAAATTCGTTATAAAAATCCGATTTATAACTAAGATTGCCATTTTTGTATACAAATCCTTGGCCGTCAAATTGAGGGGAGACGCGAAATCTTTGAATTCTGAGAACCGCATTTGACGTCGGCGAAGAAACCTTCTCGCTCCTTGACGCGCTCAAAACAAAGTAATGTTTTACAGGGTAACTTTTGCTAATGTTGAAGCATCCCGTCAATAGAAAAAGCAGGTAAAAATGCCCGATAAAAAAAAACAGAAGCGTTTTTTTCTTCATTTTTTTTCTCCGGTTTTCGAATGCGGCGGAGGCTCTCCGAACAGCACCTGGGAAGGGTATTTCCTTGCATTCTCCGTGATTGACCGCAAGTTATCGGAAATACGGCGTATATTTTCAATTGCCGCCTCGATATCCGGCTGCTGATCGGAAATAAGGTTGTCCACTCGGCGTAAAATTCTTTTCAAGTGAGCAGCGCTGTCCGTGGTATCATGGGTTATGAAATTCATTTGGGTTGAAAGTGTTTCCAGGCTGGCCGAAACTTTTTTAAAAGCGTCGAGCAATTTCGACATGGGCTTCTCCGTACCTTCCAGGATTCGACGTGCGGCAGCCATGGTTGCTGCTGCGTCGGGGAGAAGGGACTTTATTTTCGGATTTTTCAGAAGATCGGCAACCTGCCGGTTCGTTTCTCTGAGTTCCGAAAGCAGGGTCTGGGCCTGTCCGCTGACCTTTCCCAGGTTCGCCTGGGACAAAGTCCGGCTTAAATCCGTAAGAGAAGTGTTGAGGTTCGTGGCAATGGTTTTGAAATCCAAGCTTCCAAAATTCTTCAAAATTTTATCAACAGCGACGCTGAGGCGCTGGATGGTGCTGGAAGCGGAAGGAATATAACAATACTCGGGTTTCCAGTCGATTTTCAAAGGCGGATACCGTGTCGGGTTCATGTAGTCCATCTCGAGATGTGCCGCACCGGTTAACCCTTGGAAACTCAGCTGGATCCGTAACCCTTTTTCGACCTGTTTATTCAGATTGGATCCGCTTGGCGGTGGGCAGGTAATCCTGAACATATCCGGAAACAAGGCGGCCCGAATCAGGACATATTGGAGATCGGTATTGTACGCCTTTCCCACCAGCGTAATTTCCGTGGTCTTACCGACGGGAACACCGCGAAATTTTAGGGGCGCGCCGACTTCCAGGCCTTGCACCGACTCTACAAAGTAAGTCTCGATAAGAACCTTTTTTTGAAAAAACGATCCGGCTCCCAATACAAGGATCGAAACAACGCCGATGACCGATGCGATGACGACAAACAATCCGATTTTAAAATAATTGGCTTGAGCACTCATGTTTTTTCTCGATCAAGAGTTCAGTAATTAAACGATCACAATGTCTTGGAAATGTATCACGAAAACTTTTCCGAAGTTGCGTCGGACATCCCCTGCCGGTTAAAAAAGCGTCGTACATACGCATTTTCGCTGTGGTCTCTCAGATTCCGGGGAGAGCCTATGGCCAGAATACCTTTGAGTTCTTTATCCAACATGATAACCCGGTCGGCAATCGCGTATATGCTCGAAAGCTCATGGGTCACGATGACAAAGGTAATGCCGAGGTTGTGGGCAAGACTGAGGACCAGGTGATCCAGTTCCGCTGAAGTGACGGGATCCAACCCCGCCGAGAGTTCATCCAGAAAAAGGATTCGAGGATCCAGGGCCATTGCTCTTGCAATAGCGGCACGCTTTTGCATTCCGCCGCTGAGTTCAGCCGGCAAAAGACCGCCAAATTCTTTCAGCCCCACCAGGCTCAACTTCATCCGGGCAATGAGATCCATGGCCTCAGGCGGAAGATCGGTAAACTCCTCCAGCGAAAGCCGGACGTTTTCGAGCAGTGTCATGGAGCCGAAGAGAGCGCCTCTTTGATACATAACCCCGAATTTTCTAAGAATCGCCAGGCGTTCATCGCCCTCGGCGGATACGATGTCCTGTCCCTCGATGAAGATGCTGCCGGAAAGTGGTTTGTTAAGACCGATCATCAGCTTCAACAGGGTGCTTTTCCCGCTGCCGGATTCCCCCAGAATGATAAATATTTCACCGCGTTTGACCTCAAAACTAACATCTTGCAATACAATGGTATTTTTGTAGCCCGCCGAAATTTTTTCAACCCCGATAATCGTATCTTGGACCGGATCCATCAGCATTCAAATGCCCAAATAATAGTATACCACCGAAAAAATGCCGTCCACGGCAACAATCAGCACAATTCCACCGACAACCGCCCGGGTGGTGGATTCCCCGACGGCACTGGCACCGATCTCCGTCTGCAACCCCCGTAAACACCCGATACCCGCGACCAAGAGACCGAAAACAATCGATTTGAAAAGACCCCCCAACAAGTCAACATAAGTGACCGTGGAGAAAATCTGTTTAAAATAGGTGGCTAAAGAATAGCCCAAAGAAAGCAAGACAATGGATCCTCCCAAAACGCCGATAAGATCTGCAAACAGGGTCAGAAGCGGCGTCATGATCACCGCGGCAAGGAGCCGGGTCACCACCAAAAATCTTACGGGATCGAGTCCCATGGTGATCAGCGCGTCAATTTCCTCATTGACTTTCATGGTGCCGAGCTCTGCGGCAAAAGCAGAGCCGGACCGCCCGGCCAGAACAATGGCGGTCATGAGCGGCCCGAGTTCTCGGACCATGGAGAGCCCGACGAGGTTGGCCACATAAATTACCGCACCAAACTGGCGCATGGGAATAGCCGCCTGGAATGCCATGATCAGACCCATCAGAAAACCGATGAGGGTAATAACGGGCAGCGCATTTACGCCCGCGGTTTCCGCCACTAAAAAGGCATCTTTCCAGCGCACCTGCTTTGGGTTGAGCAAGGCCTTGATCAGCGCCATACCGGTTTCTCCCACAAATTCGACGAGCTCACGGGCTTCTTCACAGATTTTGCAGGTGGACCGTCCGATCTTTTCAAAAAAGCCGACGGAATCAGGCTCGATTTCCGATGTTTCTTCGAACTCCGAAGGTTTAAAAATATCCAGCAGTTGTTGAAACTCTTCATGGAGTCCGCGAATCGTTAATTCACCGCCGGCTTTTTCCAGGCGCTGTCGCAATTCAAACAAATAACCGATGCCCGAACCGTCACAGTATTCAATTTCAGAAGCATCGACAATCACCTGCTTGGGCGATGTTTTGTCAAGCTCCAGGTTTGTCTTACGCCAGATACTGCCCGTGCTCATCGAATCGAGCCGGCCGATAATCTTGACTCCAAGGACACCCGGCGCTATCATGCTCGTATGGATGGACGAAGAAGGGCTTTCAGGCATGTGGGATGAACCGTTATTCGGCATGTTATCACCTGTTTTGATTTTCATATCAAGTTTTTATATGATTCACAAGAAAAACAAGGGATAATACCGAATTCAATTTTTCGCTTGGTCCAGGGTGCTCTGGATTCTATGGACGACGATGGCGCTGATTAAAAAAATATTCCTTGTTTTAAGTATCGTCCTGTGCATTGTTGTGATTCTGGTTTCAGGCACCGGTCTTTATCTCTACTATCATCCGGACCTCGTCAAACCGATATTCGAGAGATCGCTCTCTGCATCCACGGGTACATCCTGTACCATAGAAAAACTTTCCTATTCTCTAAAGCCCATGATCATGGAGGCCAAAGGCATTTCCTTCAAGCCTTCAAAAGCCGGACAAGCCTTATCCATGAAGATCCCTTTCATCAAAGTGGATATGGAGGTTCAGGGACCGTGGGGTCACCGGTCCCTTGTTCTGGAGAATATACAAATATCCGGTCTGTATCTTGATCTTTTGCCTGACGGGTTCAAATTCCCCGGCATCTTGCCGGCGAAAAGAGCGCCTTCTTTCCCGGCCGGAACGGTTCGGGATCTTATCGGCTTCTTTTTTTTTCGAAATATCCGGTTTCAGTCAGGGGAGCTTCTTGACGGAAGCATCTCTGCCGTTGTGCACGGTCAATCAATCCGGGCCCGTCGCATCCATGCCGAAGTTAATGCCGATCAACCGCTGTCTTTGTCCTTTGCGCTTAGCGTTGACAATTACAGCCGTCATATGAATTTTACCGCGCCGAAGGTGAACATCTTATTCGACAAAACCTTTGACATCAAAGATCTCAAGTTCAGCGGCACACTTCAATCTCAAAACATGAGACTTCAAGATCCGCAACTGGCGCTTCAAACGGCGGACGTGTCATCGAAGTTTACATATAGCCATACTCAAAAAACATTTAAATTTGAAGATTTTAAAGTCCAATGCCAGGGCATTTCGTTACCTCCTGGGTTGAAAAAGACGGGATCACAGACGGTTTATGCAACTGCCGTTGAATTATTTTCGATTGAGACCGCGCTGACGTATGACATGAACCAACAAAAGGTCTCTCTTGTTGACCCAAAACTTCATGCCAGGGGTCTGTCTCTGACGGAAAAGACCGGTCAGCCGCTTTCGCCACTCGATATCGCCATCAACGCACAAAGGATTTCGAGCCAATATCCCGTAATCGAGATCAGGGATATGACCGCGCAAATTCCCAAAGCAGAGATTATTGCCGGCACCCGGAACATTTTAGTCAGGGATATCCGCGTTCATATCCCGGACGGCCGCATGGACTTGGAAAAAAGTTCGTTTGAACTGCCGAAAGTCCGATTCGAGGCAATGGGTTTGAAAAATGTTCTACTTTCCGTCCGTCTCCGTAAACGCCTTCTCGGCCTGTCAATTCAAGGGAATAATACCGGGCTTTTTCGTGCAGCGAACGCTTTTCGCCTCCTTCCTTTGAATTGGAGTTTTAAGGCTCGTGATGCCATCCGGATCGATGTCGAGAAGCCTTTGACCGGACCCTGGCAAATGAATGCAACGCTTTCTTTTGATGATTTTGCTTTTCAAAATAAAGACGGAAGTATTATCGGAGAAAACATCTCCATAAGATCGGCAATCAAAGGCGTTGCGGATTTAAACCTTTCCATCATGAGGTTTTCCGTGGATACGGACGCCAGGGCCGGCGAAGCCCTTTACGGTCGTTATTATCTGAACCTGAAAAAAAACCCCGTTGTTACCTCATTGAAATGCGGCTACGGTATCCAAAAAAAACTGTTGGAAATTTCCAAACTTCGATTCGACCTAACGGGCATCCTGGCGCTTGAAATACGGGGACTCTTTCATCAGTCGCCGGCGAAAACCAAAGCCGATTTCACGGTGACCTTGCCGCAGACACCCGTGGAACCGATATTTCATTATTTCCTTCAGGAGCCTTACAAGGCGGAAAAACCTTTTCTGGCAACCCTTGAAACAGGCGGAACCGTCTCTGCAACATTCAGATTAAAAGAAACTAAGGATGCACGGGAAGTCACGGGACGCATGGGGTGGCTTGAAGGGCGCCTTTCCTTGCCCGAAAAGGGGATCGATTTAAAAGGAATTCACCTCGATCTGCCGGTCTGGTACCGGACCTCATCGACAAAAGCCCCTGTCAATACGCTTCAAGGCGGATTAAAGGTTCAATCCGTGACGGTTCCCCTTTTGCCAAAACAGCCGCTGAATCTTTCTCTGGATATCGGTCCGAACCGCATGTCCGTGGCAACTCCGGCCCATATCAAGGTGCGCGGCGGAGATCTTAATCTGGGAGCCGTGCATGTCAAAGATCTGTTCGGTCCGGATCTTTCCGTCCAAACACGCCTGGCATTTGGCAACATAAAGCTCGAGCCCCTTTTATCCAAGATCTGGACACATCCTTCAAAGGGGTCCTTAACCGGCATCCTGGACCCTGTCCGATACGAAAATCACACCATTACCAGCCGGGGAGTGCTTACGGCAAAGGCATTTGGCGGCAGCATCGTTTTTTCCGATCTGGGCGCTTCGGGGATTTTTACGCCCGCGCCGGTCTTTAAGTTCAATGCAAAATGGAAAGACCTTTTATTGTCTGAAATAACGACGGATACGGCATTCGGAAAGATAGAAGGGGTGTTGGAGGGTGATCTTCGCAATGTCGAGATGGCCTACGGCCAGCCCCAGCGGTTCAACCTGTTGCTGGAAACAATTCGAAAAAAAGGAATCCCCCAAAAAATCAGCATCAAGGCCGTAGAAAACATCGCGCAAATCGGCGGCGGGCAGAGTCCTTTTATGGGATTGGCGGGCGCCTTTGCCTCTTTTTTCAAAACATTTCCCTATGAAAAGATCGGGATCAGGGCCTCCCTTGAAAACGACGTGTTCAAGGTCAACGGGACTATCAAGGAAGGCGGCACAGAGTACCTCGTAAAAAGAGGCGCCTTTTCAGGGGTCAATATTGTCAATCAAAATCCGGACAACCGTATCAGTTTCAAGGACATGGTCAACAGAATCAAAAGGATCGGCGTCAAGGGCGGCCCGGTTGTTAAATAACCGGGAATGGTTTCAAAACCTCCACCTGAACTCCATCTCTGTTTTGGTGTGAGACGTCCAATTATAGACTTACAGGGTATGGTAAGATTGTCGGATCAGATACCCCTAATAAAATTACAAGATATCCCGGCATTACGACCTCTTGTGTGACACGAATGATATCAGCAGGGAAAAAGCATGATGCAGATGGCATCAATATAGTGTTGTGAACGTTCTGCACGAACGCCCTTTTTTCACATAAACTTATTGACACAAAGGCATTTTTTGTCATATAAAATTTATAAGGAAATCAGTTCCGAAGTTCAACTCCATCTCAAATTATTTTCCACTACTATGTACATCTAATTCTACTGATCTTAGTGTTTATTTCTCACTTTAATTCGGGAGTTCATTCCATGGAGCTACCCCTTAAAATCTGCATTTATAGCTCCTGATACAACATTCTTGTTCTATTAGGAGCATTAAACCTAAACACTCAGTCAGACATCCCCCTTTTCCCCAAGACAGAAGAAAGTATACCATGAATAGAATATTTATTTTCATCGATCTTAATCACATTCAGATTGGAGGTGATATCATGGGAAAATATTTGGTGCTTTGGGAAGTCGATCAAACAAAAATACCTGTTGATCCAAAAGAACGAAAAGATGCATGGAGCCTATTAATGGCTGTGGTTAGACAAGATATCGAAAAAGGAATAGTAAAAGATTGGGGAGCATTTGTCGGTGAGACAAAAGGGTATTCGATAAATGAAGGAACGGAATTAGAGGTGATGAACACCCTCCAGCAATTTATGCCATACTGTATCTTCACGGTACATCCTATCGCTACCGAAGGACAAGTGAACGAGATGGTAAAAGCGTTGCCCGGCTAATCAACTGAAATTTTCTCTGTGGTAAAATGCAACCATAGCCAAGGGGTGGGGCCATCATGGCTCTGCCTTTTATTCTATTTAATTGTGAAGTTATCGGTGTTGAATATCCTGCTATTAAAACATAACAAAATGATAATTGACCTTCAGATGCACGATTTATTTTTGTATTTATTTCATAAATTTAAAGTACAATGGTTGCTGAAGACCATCTTGCGATGAGCTGCGATCTGAAAGGAGGATTATGCCTGCAAAAGACACAATTGGCGGGATAAAGGCATGTGTGTTTGATGCTTACGGAACGCTTTTCGATGTGCATTCCGCAGTGGGGAAATACCGGCAAGACTTAGGAGAAAATGCGGATCAGGTTTCGTTGTTATGGCGCACCAAACAACTGGAGTACACATGGTTGCGCAGTCTGATGAGGCAACATGCCGATTTCTGGCAAGTCACCCAGGATGCACTGGATTACGCATTCGACATGTATCAAATTGACGATAATGTCCTTCGTAAGAATCTCATGGCGGCGTATCTGAATCTGGATTGTTATCCTGAAGTGCCCATGGCGCTGTCAACGTTGAAGGACCGTGGTTTTAGGCTGGCCATTTTGTCCAATGGCACACCGGCGATGCTTGAGGCAGCAGTGAAAAATTCCGGAATATCGGAATTGTTAGAAAAAAACTTTTCCGTTGAAGAAGTGGGCGTATTCAAACCCGATCCGCGTGTATACCAAATTGCCGCTGATGGCTTGAATGTCAAAACCGAAGAAATTGTATTCCTGTCCTCCAACGCATGGGATGCCTCGGGTGCATCGACCTTTGGATTTAAAGTGGCTTGGGTGAATCGTTTTAGTCAGAGCGTAGAACGGCTTCCGGGTAAGCCGGATGTTGAGATAAAAAGTCTTGCCGAATTGTCGGATTCGCTGAAATAAAACCTTTAATCCCTCTGAAATCAGCAGGAACAATGCAAAATATAGGCGACATCAATATAGAGTCGTGAACGTTCTGTACGAACGTATTCCACCTAATAGATGAATAAATCTTATCATTTGGGTGGCGTTCTTCTTACCCTTAATTATGAGAAAAGACTAAAAAAACCTGCCGAACTTCATGGCGGCATAGGCCGGATCGTAGTCTGCCCTAACGGCACTGACCATGGCGATATGGCTTTTTTCTTCCTTGACCAGTTGGTTGAACATTTTTTTCTGTTCTTTGCCGATGGATGCCTTGGCGAGTTCGGAATACAGAAGGATGGCATTCTTCTCCGCTGTCATGGCCAGCGCGCAGGCATCCGCCACGGATTGTATCTTATCGATCTGTTTCGACATGGCGTCATCTTTCGGGAAAATGCCTTCCTTGATCAATGCTTCAAGATACTCATCGACACCAGTGGAGCGAAACGTTTCATCGACATTTTTTCCCTGGGCTTTGGCCTTGAGGCTTTTGAATGATTCCAAATGCTTTTTTTCCTCCCCGGCAAGTTTTGCAAATAGTTTCTTCAGCGTTTTGTCCTCGAATTTGCGAGACGCTTTATTATAAAACGTCATCCCGTCTCTTTCCTGTGTCATTGCATAATCAATAATGCTCTTTCCTTGTGCCATGGCATTTCCTCCTTATTTTGTGATAGATTTGATGGCCTTGTTCTTAACGGAATCATGACGAATACTTCCAAAAAACAAGATGGCCGGCGACAAATGGAGTGTCGCAAGAAATGAGTACATCCAGAAATTAAAAAGAGATTCGGATCGCTTGAAATCGACGATACAAAAATATCATTTTAACTAAAAAACGAATAGCTTAAACTTTTATCAATTGCAATACTAAATGATAAGAATTCCCTTGGTAGCGTTGAAACGGCTTTTAACATTATCCAATTCCCATCCTAAACCTTGGATGCATCGGCTTTCCCGGCAAAATCTTTGGAGTGCTCGCGGGAAAGGTCAGTATGCATGCACGACGTCAAGAGCGAATGGATTAGAAAATGAATCGGTTACATTGAGATAGTCGGCCATGTAATGTTCGGGTTCAAAAATTTGAATCGAGGGAAAGTGCAATTCTTCGTTATTATTTGAGGGGTTATATGGTTGGCTCCCAATAGGGTTCAAAAATTTAAACCAGCAATGCGGCAGCTTTTTTCAATCAAATTAGGAAACTACACAATATGGCTTTTAAGAGGGTTCAAAAATTTGAACGATACGGTCGATTTTAAGGTTATTTCAATGGATAAAGTATAGATGTAAATTTTGGGCGCTTCATCGTGTAACATATTAGATTCGCCCTATTAATCGATATGTTAAAAATTTGTTAAGTCTCGTTGCCCTATTTTGGCAGGGAAATTGCTAATGGGTTTATAATCAATTATTTCTTTCTAATTTCATCAGTAGCGTATCAGATATCACTATCAGTTCAGGCGGAACTGAAATAAACGGAGACTGGCGGAGATAAACTGTGGAAATTATAAGCGTTCTGGTACCAATTTTAATTTTAATGGGTGGATTGTATCTGTGGCATAAAACCTTTTCCTGATAATTCATCTGTTTTTCCTATTTATAGGCTGAGGCAAATGCATATCCGCAGTGATTCTACATTTAAAACAAGACCAAAGAATTGCTCTATAAATAAGGCAGGTGCGACAGACAATGAAAATAGACGTTTTGGTATTGATAGGCGGGAGTTTTCATACACCGCATATTTGCCGGAAAGAAGATCGGGCAAAGATCGCAGGAGCGCATGTGATCATAGAAGTATCCAAACCAATGAAAGCAGCAGTGAAATAAAGAATCAACAATGCCATAGCGGTATAATGTGTTAAGGAAGTTTAATACCCAAAACTATGATTCTCGGATTACAGAGGCGGAGTCAAACGACGATGCCTTTTTTGTTTTAGATCATGCAATCGGTAATATATAGTCAGCAAGTTTGGAGGATGTTTGACGCAGATTTTGACTTAGCATCCTGGAGATGCCCTTGAGAATGGTTATGCCGATTTGAGGGTAGTCTTTAAGTATCTTATCGAAACTCATCCGGGTCAAAGTGAGAAAAGACGATTTTGTGCGGGCTTTTGCCGTCGCCGATCTGGGGAAGTTATCAAGAATTGACATTTCGCCAAAAGAACGACCCTTCGGTAAAACGGCAATGACGACGCTGTCTCCGGTGACAGATTTTTTAAGAACATCTATGACGCCATCCAATACAAAACAGATATAATCTCCTTTATCCCCTTCTTTAAAGAGAATTTCACCTTGATCGATTTCAAAATAATTCATATTCTCTGCAACGATATTGAGTTGGTTTCCCTTGAGAGCATCAAATAATGGAAAGTCAATCAGGTAATTGATGATGTCTTTTCTCAACTTGTTTCCGTGCATGACTTCAATTTTTTTCATTGCTTCACCTACGGGCTCCCTCTATTAGTCAGACTAAAATTATATTAAAAACTGACAGTTAACGCCACGTATAATCCGGAATTGTCAAAATCGAGCTTTACATCATCTTGGTCGGCATCGATTTTTAAAAAACGATAGCCGCCGTGAATGTCTATAAACGGAAACGGTGTTAAGGAGATCTCGGCCTGACCATCAAAAGCCGTATTGTCGCGATATTCGATGCCGGTTACCAGCAGCCGTGCCTCTAAAATATCTTTTAATATTCCCACATGAAAATTGACGCCTACCATGGGAATCGGTACCGTAAAGTTCTCTCTGGTGGTGACGGTTGCTGAAGCGATCGAAGCAGATCCGTCAAATACCATCATCCTGGCAACCAATCCCAAAGAACCTCCGGCCAGAAAGTTCTCCAGATCGATTAAATCATATCGATACGTAACGTCGTAATTATCATACTTTAGATTACTGACGACCCTTTCATTTGCATGGAAAAGTTCCCCATTAAAATAAACATTTTTTGTGAGAACGGTGTCGCCGTCATAATCCAGGTTGTAAAACGCCAGGCTAAGATGATGTTTCCCTATTCCGGAAAACACTTCGATAACCGGATAGCTTTTATTGTCAATATGCAAATCATTGTCCAAATCAAGCTCGGTGCCAACGATGCCGGCATTGTCTGCGCGGATGTCCCCGGAAAGTCTCGGAAACCAGTAGTATCCCCGAACGCCCAGTTCAAAAGCAGAAACCGGCAATACAATACCAAAAAGAGTTAAACAAAAGATAACCAGCAGGAATATGCGTTTCACGTATACCTCCCTTTTTTGGGGTATTCGCCACGGGAGGTGACCGCGTCAGCCGATGAACTTCTGAAAATAAAAAACGCCTCAGTACCCAATTGTATGAAGGCGTTTGCTGGTACCTTCGGTAGCCCGGCTATCATGGCCCTTGAAGCTTTTGACCCGTGGCTTTGCGTCACTGCCTTTCGACAGCTTTGCCGTTTCGGTGGTGAAATTATTTAAGATATAATAGAACATTTCGATGACAAAGTCAAATATTACCGTGATCGGCATAGAGTTGCTTTTTGTCTTTTTATAGAAAAGAAAGCTGAAAGATTGAAAAGATTTCTAACGATGTCGAGTTTACATCCTAAACCTTGGATGTGACAACTTCCCGGGCGAGGTCTTTGGAGTGGTCGCGGGCAACGAGCATGTAGATGGACGGGATGACAAAAAGCGTAAAGAGCGTGCCGACGGCCATACCACCCACGAGGACCAGACCGATGGAGTTACGGGCGGCGGCACCGGCGCCGGTGACCAACGTCAGCGGAAAATGGCCGGCGATGGTGGCCCCGCTGGTCATGAGAATCGGCCGCAGCCGGGTCAGGGCCGCTTCGCGGACCGCCTCCCGTTTGGATCGTCCGCCCACCTGCAGCTTATTGGCGAATTCGACAATGAGTATACCGTTCTTGGACACCAGGCCGACGAGGGTCACCAACCCGACCTGGGAATAGATATTGAGCGTGGTCGTCCAGCCGCGTGTCCAGAAGGGGACGTTCGGGTCGGGCATCTTCAGGAAGGTGAAGAGGAGCGCGCCGAACATCGCCAGCGGCACCGAACCGGCGAGAATGACAAAGGGATCGCGGAAACTGTTGAACTGGGCCGCAAGCACGAGAAAGATAAGGACCACAGCAAGCCCGAATGCCGGAAGAAATTTGTTCCCCTCGGTGCGAAGCTGGCGCGATTCTCCAGTATAATCGATCACATATCCCTTGGGCAGGATTTTGGCAGATTCGCCCTCCAGATAGCGCAAGGCCTCGTCAAGGGGACGGACGCTCACGCCGCTGATCGTAACGGCATTGAGTTGCTGGAAGCGGTTTAGCGAGCGCGGCACAGTGGAGTCCTTGATCGTGGCGACCGTGCTGAGGGGTACGAGCTGTCCGTTCGGCCCGGTAATGTAAATGTTTTTAAGCTGGTCCGGGTTGAGACGGTCCATGCGCTTTATTTGCGGGATGACCTTGTAGCTGCGGCCGGCGATGCTGAAGCGGTTGACATAATCACCGCCCACCATGGATGCCAGATCGGCGCCGACCTGCTGGAGGTTGAGGCCCAGATCCGCCACCATATCTCGATCGATGACGATTTCCGACTGGGGCTGATCGATCTTGACGTCGATGATCGGCGGAAAGGCAAACAGACCGCTCTTTATTGCCTTGAGCTGGATCTGCTTGGCAAAATCAAGGATCTTGTCCAGATCGGCCGTGGATGCGAGGATGAATTCCACCGGGAATCGGCCGCCACCCGGGAGCGCCGGAGGCGTCACCGGCAGCACCCGGATTCCCGTAATGGCATGTAGCTTTTTCTGGACGTCCGGCAGCACTTGAAAAACGGTGCGCTTGCGCGCGTCCCACGGCTTCAGCACCATGCCGCTGAAGCCGGAGGTGGGATAGGTAATCTGAAAGGTAAAGTCGGATTCCGGTTCACCGAGAAAAACCCGGTTGACCGCCGCGGCATATCGGCTGTTCTGATCGAGAGTTGAATTGGCCGCCGCATCGATGATGCCGAAAATGACGCCCTGGTCCTCGGTGGGCGCCAGTTCTTTGGGGGACATGGTGAACATGGGGATGGTCAGCAGGCTCACAACGATCCACACGATATACACGGCCGGTCGAGAGTCGAGGGTGGCGTCGAGTCGGCGGCCGTAGAATTCACGAAACCGTTTGAAATCACGTGATATTTTGCCTGATAAGCCCCGCTCCGCCATCCCGGGTTTCAGTATCTTGGACGACATCATGGGCGAGAGCGTGAGGGCTACGATCCCGGAAATGATGACCGCGCCCGACAAGGTGATGGCAAACTCGCGAAAGAGAGCGCCCGTAAGCCCGCCTTGTAATCCGATGGGCGTATAGACGGCTGCCAGCGTCACCGTCATGGCGATGATGGGACCGACGAGTTCGCGGGCGCCGAGCAAGGCCGCGTCAAGCGGGGACCGACCCAGGCTCAAATGCCGCTCCACGTTTTCCACCACCACGATGGCATCATCGACCACAAGCCCCACGGACAGCACGATGGCCAGCAATGTGAGCAGGTTGATGGTAAAACCGAAGACCTGTATCAGGAATACCGCGCCGATGAGAGACAGGGGAATGGCCACCACGGGAATGAGCGCGGATCGAAGTGAGCCGAGGAACAAAAAAATGACGATGATAACGATAAGCAGGGTTTCGCTAAGGGTTTTGAGTACTTCATGAATGGCGTTTTCAATGTAGGTGGTCGCGTCGTAGGCGACCCGTGCCTGCATACCGATGGGCAAATCCTTCTGAACGCCCGCCATCTCGGTGCGCACGCGGCGGATCACGTCCAGCGAATTGGCGTTGGGCAGCGGCCAGATGCCCATGAATACGGCGGTTTGCCCGGAGAAGTGAACCTCGGCGTCATAATCCTCCGCACCCAGCACGACGTCACCGATGTCCTCCAACCGCACCGTGGCGCCGGCTTGCTTGCGAATGACGAGACGCTTGAACTCCTCAACGGAGCGGAGGTCGGTGTTCGCGGTCAGGTTGACCTGGACGAGTGACCCTTTGGTGCGGCCGACGGCGGCGAGGAAGTTGTTGGCAGCCAGGGCCTGGCGCACTTGCGTTGGGCTGATGTTGAGCGCGGCCATGCGGTCCGGCTTTAGCCAGACGCGCATGGCAAAGGTGCGGGCGCCGAGGATATCGGCGCGCTGCACGCCTTCGACGGCTGAAAGCCTCGGCTGGACGACGCGGACGAGATAATCGGTAATTTCGTTCTGTTTTAAAATCTTGGACGTAAAACTGAGATAGGCTGATGCAAACTGGGTGTCGGCCGACTCGACGTTGATGATGGGCACTTCGGCTTCCGGGGGCAAGTCATTGCGGACCTGGTCTACCTTTGAACTGATTTCCGAGAGGGCCTTGATGGGATCGTAGTTGATCTTCAAGCGCGCAGTGATGGTCGATTTACCCTGACTGCTTTGCGACTGGATGTAATCAATGCCGTCGGCCGCCGCGGTGGCACGCTCCAGCGGTGTCGTGATGAATCCGGCCACCAGGTCGGCGCTGGCACCGACATAGACGGTGGTCACCGTCACCGCCGAGTTTTCGCTGCGGGGGTACTGGCGGACGTTGAGGGAACGGATCGCCTGCAACCCCGCAATAACGATAATGAGGTTGACCACCATTGCAAGGACGGGACGGCGGATGAAAAGGTCGGTGAATTTCATGAACGCCGGATCAATTTTCTTTGGTTTTGGGCATGAGTTTAAATTCAGGGGCCAGGGAGTTGTTCACAACAACGGCCTGGCCGTTTCGCAATTTGAAAACACCGGTGCTTATAATGGTTTCGCCTTCCTTTAATCCGGAAGCGACCGCAATAAAATCACCGCGCTTCTTTCCGAGTCGCACAAACTGCTGGCGTACGATCTTGCCCGGCCGTTCGGTTTTCTCTTTTTTCTTCTCCTCCACGATAAACACCGAGTCACCGTAAGGCGCGTAAAGCACGGCCGTGGCCGGGATGGGGAGCACTTTTTCCTGAGCCGGCAAGATCACCGCAACGTTGACAAACATGCCCGGACGAAGCTGTTCACCGGGATTCGCCGCCGTTGCCTGCACCCGGATGTTCCGTGTAGCAGCGTCTACCGCAGGATTGATCGTCGTGATTTTGCCCTCGGTCGTTTGGCCGGGAAGTGCATCGGTTGTCATTCGCACGAAAAGACCCGGTCGGATCTGGGCGAGTTGCTGCTGCGGCAAGGAAAAATTGACAAAAATCGGATCAAAGGACTGGAGTGAAACGATGGCATCTCCTTCATTGAGGGCTTGACCCAGGTTGATCAAGCGAATACCGAGATGACCGGCAAAGGGCGCCCGGATGGTTTTTTTCGCAATGGTTGCCCGGATATCGTCGACTTGGGCCGTGGCCTGCTTATACTGTGCATCGGCGTTGTCATATTGGGATTGTGAAGCGGTTCCTATGGCCAAGAGTTTGCGCGTACGGTCGAGCGTGATCTTCGCCAGCGCCACGGCAGCTTCCGACGCCCGAAGCTGAGCCGCCTCCGAAGAGATATCCTGCTGCACCAGAAGGTTGCCGGCCCTCACCGTTGCACCCGGTTCAAAGGTGATTTTCTCTACTTTCCCTTTCAGTTCAGCGGTCACCATGACCCCCTGAACCGCCTCGAGGGATCCCACGGACGTGATCAGGGACTCCCATAATTTTGGATGCACTTCAAAGGTCGTGACCGTCTCGGGAGGGGGCACAAACTGCTTTCCGTGGGCGATCATCCGGCTGATCTGCAAGCCTTTGATGCCGCCCAGGACACCGATCAACACAACCAAACCGACGATGGTAAAGATAACACGTTTTTTCATATGTCTGGGATATTTAAAGTGATAAGAAATTGCTTTTCAGCTAATTAAAGGGCATCGGCCCCGGAAGTCTTAAAACCGATACATTTTACTCTATATACTTATGGGCATGTTGTCAACGTCAAGAAAGTTCGAATCACGATGCCGGAGCGGGGCGTCTTTATATAAATTGCTGCAAATAATCCGCATTTCGGGTTGTTGAATCTAAAAACCTGTGATAATTTAATAATGTTAAGAGGTAAGCTCACATGAAGAAAAATAAGCCATCAGCCAATCGGTCCTGCCAGGTTTGCGGCAAGAATGCCGCTCAGACAGATCTTATAGCGGCAAGCGCGGTAAGGCCCGTTGTCGTTAAACTTATCAGACGGGAATTTCCCGAATGGTCTGCCGATGGATTCATCTGTGCGGATGATCTGAACCGGTTTCGATACGACTATATTCGGTCGCTGATCGAAACCGAGAGAGGTGAATTGTCCGATTTGGAAAAAGAGGTCGTAGAGAGCCTGGCCAAAAACGAGATTCTCTCCATGCATGTTGACCAGGAATTTGAGTCAAAGTTAACCTTCGGCCAGCGCCTGTCCGACAAGATGGCCAGTTTCGGGGGGAGCTGGCGTTTCATTATTATTTTTGCGTGTATTCTGGTACTCTGGATATTTGTCAACTCATTGCTTTTGACACTCAAACCATTTGATCCTTACCCGTTCATTCTTTTGAATCTCATTTTATCCTGCCTGGCTGCGATACAGGCTCCCATTATCATGATGAGTCAGAACCGGCAGGAAGCAAAGGATCGTCTCCGGGCCTCCTATGACTTCCAAATCAATCTAAAAGCGGAACTCGAAATTCGGCAGCTTCACCAGAAACTCGATCACCTGTTGTCCCGCCAATGGGAGCGATTGATCGAAATTCAAGAGGTACAGATCGAACTCTTAAACGAAATGCAGGGATCCCGGAAGCCGTCTGATTAAGTCCATCACGCCTGACGCAAGATATAAGTTTATTCTTTAACCTTTTTCGCGCGGCTTTGGATATAGGCATCGCGAATGGCGGAATAAGGATCGAGGGCCGCTTCCTTGAGCGCTTCGTAATCTCCGATATGAAACGAGGTGGTGTTCACTTTTTTGAAGGCGGTGATTTCGAATGCCGCTTCGGTCGGTTGGACATAGGCCATCGGATTTAAAAACAGATCGCCGGTCAACCCCACTGTATCACGCAGCGTGGACGGTCCCACAAAAGGCCATACGATATAAAACCCGTTACCAATGCCGTATGTCCCCAAAGTCTGGCCGAGATCTTCATCCTTGGCTTGCAGTTGAGGATAATTTTGGGCCGGATCTGCAAGACCCAGCATTCCTGCCGTACTGTTTACGACAAACCGTGAAAACTCCGTACCGGCCGAGTGAAATTTGCCCTGCAGGATGCAGTTTACCAGACGGACCGGGGTGATCAGGTTGTAGAAAAAATTTTTTACAACGATTCTCAGCGGCGTCGGAACCAGGAATTTGTATCCTTGGGTAACCGGTTTGAGTATCCAAAAGTAAAATTTGTCATTGAAGTGATACATGGCACGGTTAAAGGGCTCTATGGGGTCGGCCACATGAACGACGCCTGCCTCAGCCTCGGCATAGAGAGTGTTAAGATCTTTATCCGAAAGACCGGGCGTCTCGTTTTTTCCCTCGGTGTGGTTTTGGCCTTCCGGCAAAGGAGGAGGATCACTATTCTGTGGCGAAGCTGAAGTTAATGATGCAACAGCGGGTGTCATCGCGCTGTTATGGGCACACCCGGTGGTATAAACAGCCAGCACAATGACTATAATTGATATACATCTCATTTTTTTTCGACGCTTTCCTCTTTTTTCTGCTGTTCAACCTTTTTTTTCAGTTCCGAGATCAAATCTTCAATGGATGAGTTGGTCAGAAATCTTTCGAATTGATCCCGGTAGTTTCCCAGAAGACTCACGCCTTCGACATATACATTGAAAATTTTCCAGTGGCCGTCCTGCAACCACATGCTGTAATCAATCGGAATTTCAACCGAGTCTCTTTGTATTTTGGTCATCACCCGGGCTTTGGATTTGGTGAACATTTCCTGTTTTAGAAACACCACTTTTTCATCATGATATTCACTTTGTATCTTTTTAAAATAGATGTTTCCGATAAATTTGGTAAACACATCAATGAATTCTTCTTGCTGCTTGGGGGTGAAACCGGCCCATCGGTAGCGGGTGATGGTCCCCCTGGCGATGGCATTGAAGTCGAAAATTTTTCGGGCAATTTCCCACATTTTTTCCCGCTGCAGCTCCTTTTTGTCGGCGGCTTTATACTGGGGATCCCTCAAAATATTAACGATCTGCTCGACGGGCCCTTTGAGTTCATCCATAGGTTGAGCGGCATGGGCCACATGGGTCATTCCGAAAATAATAAGGATTAAAACCCAAGATGTTGTTCTTATATTCATTTCGCCCCTCCGAACACATATTTGCTGATCAATGATTCTAAATTCACGGCAGATTCGGTCTCTGTTATCAGACCTCCCGGTTTGAGTATTTTATCCGAGTTGCCTGGGACGAGTTCGATATATTTATCTCCAATCAGCCCGGAGGTTTTAACCGCAGCAATGACATCGTCGGACAACTTCAGGCTTTTTTGGATTTTTAGCTCGACCACGGCAACGAGTCTTTTCGGATCCAATTTAATGGAATCAACCTTTCCCACATGGACACCCGCCAGTTCGACATGTGCGCCGGCAATCAAACCTGATACCGATTGAAAACGGGCAAATAAAGGATAGTATTTATCTCCTGTCCACTCCATTTTTCCGAGACGGATGGAAAGGTAACCCACACATATGATCCCGATGAGCAGAAAAACACCGACCGCCGCTTCAATGGATGTTTTTTTCATTTAAACTCCTTTTACTTTGATCAACAGACCTTGAATTCATAAAACATGTTTTGCATCAGATGGGTCTGCAAGAACATATCTTCATATGCCAAATCCTTCTGTCCTTCCGTATATCTTGCGCTGATGAAAAGACAGAAACCCGGGTGAGGCATGAAACCAAAAATATCTTTCCCTTTCATTTGTTCGGCCAGCTTTTCACATAACGCATGTGTCTGTTCTTTATTGGTATTCGGCAGCAGGAGGAGGATTTTGTTCAGACCGAACCGATAACACGTATCAGTAGGGCGAGTCAGGATTTGCAACTCGTTGACCAAATTTGTGATGATGGTCAAGCCTGCAGTCGGTCCCAGTTTTTCATTGATCTCATCCATGTTGTCAACCGTAAAAATGATGATGGAAAAAGCGGTATGAAACAGCTGAAGCCTGGCCATTTCTTCTCTTATGCGCTTTTCTCCCTGATAATGACTTTCAATTCCGGAGATTTTTTCATGACCGCGTTCCAGGCCGTGGATAAAATTCTGCACCACAGGGTCCGGTGTTTGTTGAATCATTTCGGGACTTCCTTCAAACACGATTCTGCCTTCTTCCAGCATTGCCACCCGCTGAGAAATGTAAAATATATCGGGAATTTCGTGGCTTACCACCACCCCTGTAAAACCAAATTGCTTCTGATAATCGGAAATCATCTTGTGCACCGCATTTTTTCGAATGGGATCCAAACCGGTTGTCGGTTCGTCGAAAAGTACGATTTCCGGATCGGTCACCAAGGCCCTGGCAAGTGCTACCCGTTTTCTCATCCCGCCCGAAAGCTGGGAAGGATATTTGTTGTCGATTCCCTGAAGGTCCAACTGATCCATTTTCTTGCGGACGCGGTTGGTTATCTCCGCTTTTTTAAGAGACGTTTTTTCTTTTAATGGAAGGGCGATGTTTTCGAAGACCGTAATGGAATCGAACAGGGCCGTACCCTGGAAAACATAGCTGATTTTTTTTTTAAACGCCTTTTTTTCTGATTTTTTCATTTCAGACAGCGAGCGGCCTCGAAACAGGATTTCCCCTGAATCCGGTTCTATAAGACCGATCATATGTTTCAGCAGAACACTTTTTCCGACGCCGCTTTTGCCGATGATGGTCGTGACCTGCCCTTCGATAATACTCAGATCCGCGCCAACAAGAACTTTATTGTCACCGAACGACTTATAAACGTCTGACAGCTGGATCAGCGGAAGTTCCATTATTGTCCTAAATTAAAAAAGATGTCATGACATAGTCGACGATCAGCACGAGGACACTTGAGATGACCACCGCGGAGGTGGTGGAAAGGCTGACCCCCTTAGCGCCGAACCCTTCTGCCCGCATGTGCGTATAATATCCCTGAAAACAGCAGATTGTGGCTACAATTACAGCAAACGCCAACGATTTGTAAAACCCGCCGGCAATATCTTTCATCACAACGCTCGTTTGTGCTCTGTAAAAATAGATTGCGGGATCGATACCGAGTAGCAGAGAGCCGGTCATATATCCCCCGAAAATGCCGATGACGTCAAAAATGGCCGTGAGGAGAGGAAAACTGATCAGTGCGGCGGCGATTCTTGGGCTGATGAGAAACCGCAAGGGGTTGATATCCATGGTTTCAAGAGCATCTATCTGTTCGGATATACGCATAATTCCGATCTCAGCGGCCATTGCCGAACCCGCTCGGCCGATAACCATAATGGCGCTGAGAACCGGACCCAGTTCCCGAATTAAGGACAGTGCGACAGCCGCTCCAAGCAACCCCTCGGAACCGAATTTCACGAGGGTGTAATATCCCTGAAGACCCAGAACCATTCCGGTAAAAGCTCCGGTCAGACATATGACCAGAATGGATTTTGTGCCGATAAAGTAAATCTGTTCAATGGTTTTGGATATCTGCAGCGGAAACGAAAAAATAAGCAGGAAACCTTTAAAAAAAAAGATCGCAATGCTTCCCAATTCCCGGATAATAAAAATGGTCCATCTTCCAAGGGCCGAGACAGGAAGGAGTGCAATCGCAATAGTGTTTTGCTCAGTTTTTTTCATTATAAACAGGTATCTGCAATATACAGGTGGTATATTTGTGAAATTAAAATTGACGGTTTTGTAAAAGGCAAGAAATCAGCCATTTTGGAAAAGGGTAAGCATCTGTGAATACATTGTAAAGATACAACACATATTTCCAATTGCATCTAATCGTCAAACTTATCGTTATCTGTTGTCAATATTTTTTTAAAAAAATTGAAAAAAATATTTAATATAGAATATGTTAAGGTAAAATTCAGCGCTTTTGTGCAAAGGATGCTTGACGGATAATTGAAAGGTGTCATATTCATAACTGTTATTTGCAGTTGTTTTTTAGACAATTATTGAACGGAAGAAATCATGTCGGGTCTGTTATTGATACATTTTAGAGTGTTGAAAGCTCGGTGCCAATCATGATGAAAGGTTTTAAGCTGAATAAAAGTGAATGCTTATATGCCATGATCGTCTTCTTCGTTCTGGCTTCGATGTCTTGGGCGGCGCTGCCCAGGGCATTGGAAAACAAACTAAGCCCCGCCACAGTGAACCATCAGAAGGCACTGCCCGAGATCGATCCCGCCGACATTGAGCTGAAAATCAAAGATATCAAAAACAGGTTGGTGGAATCCGAAGCATCGGAAAATGAACAAACATCCCATCAACTGGGAATAACCCTTGCCCAGTTACAGGAGCGTACGGCAAATCTTCGGGAATTAGACAGCGTATATCAACGGCTCGTAACCGCTTTAAAGAAAAGGAAAATCTTGGAAAAAGAAGAAACCCTTCTGAAAGAAAAAGCGCAGACGCAGCAGCAGGTGTCCCTTTCGAAGAATCCGCCGTATTCCTTAAGTTTTTATGATACGATTCTCGATAAATTGATTTCAGACGAAAATAAAAAAGAGACGGCTATTTTGGGAGTCAGCCTGACCGACAAGGCTTTGGAGGATGCCAGATCGAAGCTGGATGAAAGCCGGCAGGATCTGCGAAAAACCAAAGAAGAACTGGCAGCAACGGATCCCGGAAAGGTGACTGCAAAACTGAAGCGGAAACTGGAGCAGGTCCGATTGAAACTGGAAATTTCCCAGGCGATTTTCGATTTGCAGAGGACAACCAAGCAAAATCTTTCGATAGAAGTCCGCCTTTCAAAACAATATTCGGATGTTACACAGCAAAACCTTGTTTGGGTCAGCAAAAACCTGCACTTTGACAACGCCGACCTGGAAAAACAGATCGAAACCATCAATCGGAACAGGGATGAACTTCAAAAGCGATTGAAGAATCAGCTCAGTGGACAGATAACGGTGGAAAATGCCTGGCTTCGTGCCCAGGAAAGACTCGCGAATGCCAAAAAAAAGACAGATGTTGCATTGGCCAAGGCCGGCTTAGATGCCGCCGACGCGAATCGGGAAGCCTCCCAGCGACTTCTGGAACAGTCAGAGGATATGTTGAACCTGTTCAATCAACAGGAACATGTGTGGAAAAATCGTTACGCGATTGTCAAAGGCGGGGTGGATCCGGAAAAAATAGATACCTGGAAAAAAGAGATTGAAGCCGGCAAGGTAAAAATCCAACGAATCGTGCGACTTCAGGAAAGCTATCAGAACAGTCTTCAGCCCCAGATTACAGCCCTTGAAAAACAATTATCGGATCATGGGTATTCGAAAGATTTACGACGCGAGCTGGAAAATCGATTGAGTGCGTTTGGGACAATAGCAAGGGGCGGCCTCGAATATTTGTCGATGCTGCAAGCAACCTTACAGTTGGACCAGCGGTTTCTGGATGAGATGACCAATAAGCGCGAACACTTTAATTTGTGGGCAAAAATTACCGACGTAACAAGTAAAGTTCAGAACATATGGAATATGGAATTGTGGGTGATCGATGAGCATGGTGTGACCGTCAAGAAACTGGTCGTGGCCCTGATCACTCTGATCATCGGCCTCATTTTCGTCAAAAGAATAATTATTCTCTGGGTTCACCGTTTATTAATGCGCGCTCGCATGAAAGAGACGACATCTGCGGCCGTTGAGAAGATCATCAATTATTTTGTCGTATTTTTGATTGTTCTCTTTGTCCTGCGCGTGGTCAACATGCCCCTGACGTTGTTTACATTCTTGGGCGGCGCCGTTGCCATCGGCGTTGGTTTCGGGGCCCAGAACCTGATCAATAATTTCATTAGCGGTTTCATCATTATGGCGGAGCAGCCGATAAAGATCGGGGACCTGATTGAAATCGAAGGAAACTTTGCCATGGTGGAAGAGATCGGTGCGCGATGTACGCGAATCCGCACCGGCGGCAATGTCCAAATTTTGGTGCCCAACAGCAGTTTTCTCGAGAAAAATATCATTAACTGGACCCATTCAGACAAAGAGGTCAGGGCGCAGATAACAATAGGGATTATCTACGGGTCTCCGGTTCGTGAAGCCGAACGGATTTTGCTTCAGATTGCCGATGAGCACAAACGGGTAAGAAAGGTGCCAAAACCCTTTGTACTTTTTAACGATTTTGGGGACAGTGCCCTGATCTTTGATCTTTACTTCTGGATCAGCATGAACCGTATCATGGATCGTCGCGTTATTGAAAGCGATATCCGTTATCACATTGACGAACTGTTCCGCGAGGCGGGGATCGTCATTGCATTTCCCCAGAGAGATATCCATCTCGATACGTATAAGCCCTTGGAATTTCGTCTTGTAAATAACCCAGGCGATCCGAATGCTATCCCAAAAGGATAGTTTCCGGTTCCGCAGGAAACAGGATCACTTACGACGATTGTACGTCAATAAAATTATTTTCCGAGCCGAATCGATTGGCGCGCGTTTGACGGTTTTTGGGATCATTTTTCCACTGACCATCCACCATAAAGCGATATTCGTATGTTCCGGGAAAGAGGAAGGTCACCTTTTCCCACACCCCGTTCTTGTTTTTTTTCATGGGATGAATTTTTGGATTCCACTGGTTGAAATCCCCCATCAATATCACTTCCTTGGCATCGGGAGACGCCAGGGAAAAGGTTACCCTTCGCTTTTTGGGTTTAGGTTCCGATTTTATAGCGGACATGGATTACCTCCTTTTTTAAAAAGGTTTATCGACCACTGATATACAGGGTCATGAATCGGCTTACAGCCATTGTTTTTTTTTGAAGTAGCCGATCATAATACCGGCAACGACGACAATCAAGCCCCAGACCATAAAATACCCCCACCGCCATTCGAGTTCCGGCATATATTTGAAGTTCATGCCGTAAATCCCGGCGACAAAAGTGATGGGGATGAAAATGGTCGCGATAATCGTCAACACTTTCATGATCTCGTTCATTTTATTGCTCACGCTGGAAAGATAAATATCCAGCATGCCGGCCAGAATATCCCGATAAGATTCAATGGTGTCGATGACCTGTATGGTATGGTCATAGACATCTCTGAAATAGACATGCATCTGATCTTGAATCAGAGGAGATTCATTTTTTACCAGGCCGTTAATGATTTCCCGGATGGGCCATATGTGTTTTCGCACATAAATCATTTCTTGCTTTAAGCCGTGGATGATCTCCATGGTGCTGCGGGTCGGAACATCAAGGAGTTCCGCTTCTATATCTTCAATTTTATCGCCCAATGCTTCCAGTATGATAAAATAATGGTCCACAATGGCATCGATGAGGGCATAGGCCAGGTAGTCGCATCCTGATTTGCGAATCCGGGTTTGCGGTTTACGGATTCTCTCCCTGACGAGATTGAAAACATCGCCCGGGACTTCCTGGAATGTTATCAAAAAATTCGGCCCCAAAACCAGGCTGAACTGCTCGGACCGAATTTTTTCAGCCGCTTTGTCATAAGCGAGCATTTTCAAGACCACAAAAAGCACATTTTCGAATTCTTCGGCCTTGGGACGCTGTCCGGTATTTAAAATATCTTCCAGCACCAACGGATGGATGTTGAAATGCATACCCGTCTTTTCGATAACGTCGACCTCGTGCAGACCGTCGATATTAATCCATGTCACCGTGGGCAGGTCTCTGAGTGGAAACGCTTCTTCAATGGTTTCGAGTGATCGTTCCTGAAAATTTTCTTCATCAAAGTCGATGAGAGTAATTCTGGTTTGTTCGATCTTTTTTTCCCCGGTATGGATCAGCGTTCCGGGGGATGATCCTGCTTTCTTGGCATATCGCTTGATTGATCTCCGCATAACAAAGCATTCCTTCCACTATAACAAAATCAGAAGTTTTTTTCTTTGGGCATTTTTGATATCAGTCGGCGTTTATCATTGTTGGCCAGTAGAGTATCCGGAGCGGAAAGGAATAATCCATATCTTCGACTTCAAATCAGTATAACCGATAATTTATAAATGTCAATTTTTGAAAAGAAGGTTTCCATTCCATATTATTAGGTTGACTGAACGAAGGGTGGAGAATAATATACGGGTGGGGTAAACAGGCTTATTAAGACTCGAATTTCCTTAAATTTAAATAATAACGGGAAAAAGAAAGCATGTCTGCAAAACTCAATTTTCAGAGAAAATTCTCAGCATTGCTGGTTTACGGCAGGCCCCCGCTTGTTTTTGGCGGGATGCTTTGCGCCTTTGCGGTAATGTGGACCCGCAACCCCATGCTTTATACCCTGGGCGTGATGCTGCTGATTATTTCTATGAGCTTTGACCTGATTGACGGGTGGCTGGCCACCCGATTTCATCTTCACTCCACATTGGCGCATCTTGCCGACCGGGTTATGGATAAGATTGTCTATTCAACGATTTTTCCGCTGGTGGCGGTGGGTGCCATGTGGCGTCTTCTCTTTACGACGGTTGCCGGCAGCAAAGCGGAATTGCTTCACGCCATTTTTGTGCTGATACTTTGCGTAACGGTTTTGATTCGTGATAATTTCGCCAATTTTATGCGTTTTTTCGCCATGCGCACGGGACCGGAACCGGAAGTTAAAGAGTTCACACGGCTTAGAACCATTGTCGCCGCGCCTGTCGGCACGCTCCTGTACGCGCATGCCTTTTTCGTCACCGGTGGTCCGGATTTCAAGATTTACACCTGGATTTCCGGCCTGGGGAATCTGCCCTTGCGCGTTTTATTTTTAATCGAAATCATCTTCTTGATCATTAATTTCGGATCTATCGCCGCATATTGCCGGAAGTACGGGAGCTATTGCTTGGACGAAATCTGCGATGAGGATGAGCGACTGCGGCGGCACATATTGTCTTTTTTCCCCAATACATTGACCATTATGAACGCAATGATGGGACTTTTGGCCGTTCTTTTTGCCTATCAAGACCGTATTCGAGAGGCCTATCTTTTTTTGATCGGCGCGGCCATCTTCGATAAGCTCGACGGGGCTCTGGCACGAAAACTGGGACTGACGGCACCCTTTGCCGAAAAGGAAGAATCACGGCGTATCAGTTTCGGGGGCATTCTGGACGACATCGCCGATGCCGTCAGCTTCTGTATTGTTCCGGCCTGGATTTTTTATTTGTCACTGGAGGGGGTGTCGGACCCCTTGATTCTGCAACTTCCGGTAGGGCTGGTTGCATGGCTTTACATACTCTTTGGGATTTCACGGTTAGTTTATTTTACTTTTGACCGTACCCCTATCCCCGGATTTTTTAAGGGCATGCCGACGCCTGCGGCCGCATTGCTGGTGACGGCGCCATTAATCATGTTCAATCAGACCATTGGACAAGCAACGGAATGGACGCGTTATTGGGGTGTTTTCTGTTTCGGTTTGATGATCTTTGCAGGGATTATGATGAATTTTTACCGAGTGCGTTATCTGCATCTCGGTCGTTTCATGGACAAGCATTTCTGGTTCGGTCGTATGAATGTGATGTTGCTGGTCATTTCCATATTTACGCCCTATCTGGGATATGTCGCTTTAATTTATATGGTCTTTTATGTCCTTTCACCGCTGATGACCCGGCGTCTTCTGCCAAAGCAAACAGAAACCGCTGAAATTTATGGCACCGGCGCTCCTAAAAATTAATTCCCACCGCATGCCGGTGATCCAAATGACAGGGCTGAAAGCATTAATTACATCAGCTTCAAAAGGCCCGGTTGTCAATTGACAAAGGAGGTTTTTATGAAAATGTTTCAAAAACCCGTGTGGATGGCGGCGGCGTTCGTGATGATTCCCCTTTTTGCCTGCGTGACCATAAATATTTATTTTCCGGCAGAAAAGGTTGGATCCGCTGCCCAAGATATTGTGAATGATATCCGGGGGAAAAGCCCTTCTCAAAAGAAAAGCCAATCCAATAACTATGAAAAATTTTCTCTTGAGATCAGGCTCGCCTTATCTCCTGACAGTGCATGGGCCGGAGACGTGACCACTGTTTCCAATCCCACCATTCGCGCCCTGAAAGAAAAAATGAAAGCCCGTTTCCGCGCATTGAAGCCGTATTATGAGAAAGGCGCTCTGAAAGAAGGAGGTGACGGCTATCTTTCCATGGCAAACACCGCCGGGTTGAACCTCAAAGAAAAAAGGGACCTTAACGGTCTCGTGGATGCTGAAAACAGCGACCGCAAAACACTCTATTCAGAGGTTGCCAAAGCATTGCGGATAGATCCCAGTCAGATCGACCGGATTGCAGGGATCTTCGCCAAGGAGTGGCAGAAACCTGTTCGATAGGACTCAAAACAAGTCATTGAGACGGGCGTGTTGAGACGTTCGGTGCCGGTGCCCCAAGTCCGATCCGGCCCGCTTTGGCTTTCGTATTGAGGAGTTTATGAAAAATCTTTTTGCTTACCTGGATAACTTGCCGGAGACACTCGGTATAAAGGGCGTATATTTTCATCTGGCGTTCAAGGTGCTGGCGCTAGTTGCCGGAGCATATCTGGCATGGATCATATTAAAACGCGTTCTTTTGTCCATGGAGAAAAAAGCTGAAAAAACCAATTTTCTCAAAATCAACATTCAGATTTTCGGCGTTTTTCGAAAAGCGCTGTTTTATGCCCTGATGCTGGTTGTCGGCACCTATCTCATCAGATTGTTCAATATGTTGTTTTTGGAAAATACCTTTCATGCGATCATGATCGTGGTTCTGGCAACGCCGGCAAAAGACGGGCTTTTAATCCTGCTGGATTATGTCGAAAAGAATGTCATCGAAAAAACAAAGACCAAGGTTGATGATATTATTTTCGATCTTCTCAAAAAATTCTCAGGAGCCATCATTTATGCGACTGCCGCCATCCTGGCGATGGACACTCTGGGGATCAACGTCATGCCTTTTGTCGCGGGTGCGGGGGTGGCCGGTATTGCCGTCGGCTTTGCCGCTAAAGACACCTTATCCAATCTTATCGCAGGCGTGCTCCTGATCATCGACCGGCCCTTTGAAGTGGGCGACCGGATCGAGGTTTGGAGCGCTCCGGTGGGAAGCGCCACCTGGGGTGACGTGATCGATATCGGTCTGCGCGCCACCAAAATTAAAACCACGGACAATATTGTGATCATTATCCCCAACAACGAAATCATGAAGCGGGATATCGTCAACTACACCATTATTTCAACGAATATCAGGGTTCGCATCAACGTCGGCGTCGCCTATGATGCGGATATCGAAAAAGCGAAGAAACTGGTCCTGGATGTGGCCAACTCCGTGGATTGGATTTCAAAATCACGGGCACCCAAAGTCGTGGTCAGAAGCTTCGGCGAATCTTCGGTGGATCTTCAGCTCAGGGTGTGGATTAATGATGCGCGAAAGCGAATGGATACCATTTCCTATGTCACCGATAAAATCAAGACCGCTTTTGATCAACACGGTATCGAGATTCCCTATCCAAAACGCGACATTACCATCACTCAGCGGCCCCCACGGAATCTGGAAACCGGGGAACCGGCATCGCATGATAAACTTCTTGATTTAAAATGATATTCAAGTTATTAAATTAAGTTTAGCATAACCGTCTAAAGGCAATTCATCTTAAGCAGATTCGACGCTGGCATTTGATCTAATATACTAATTATATATACGAATTATATTTTTACTTTTAACGTCTTATGAAACTCACGATAAACGAAGTTGCCCAGAGTCTTCGTGTTCCGGTCAGCACGGTGGACCGGTGGATTCGCCAGGGCAGGATACCCATACAAAGAACCGACAACGGTTACCTTTTTGATGAATCGACCCTGGAAAAATGGGCAAAGATGTACAAGCTTCAGTTTTCATTGCCGAAAAAAGTGAATACCGCGATGCAACAGACAGCATCGGATAATCTTCTGCCGGCAATGAAGCGGGGGGGGCTCTTATATAATATTAAAGGGGATGATAGGGAGACAGTGTTAAAAAACGCTGTCGACAACATTCATTTTTTATCCGGCAATATCAAAGACGCGATGTATCAGGGGTTGCTTGAAAGGGAGCATCTGACATCGACGGGCGTCGGCAAGGGGGTCGCCATCCCCCATCCCCGCAAACCTTTAAAGGATTTGATTTCGAATGCCATCATTTCCACCTGCTTTCTCGAGACGCCCATCGATTTTCATTCAATAGACGGCAGGCCGGTATTTGTGATGTTCATCCTTTTGAGTCCGTCAACGAAAACCCATTTGCATCTTCTTTCAAGACTTTCTTTTTGTATTCGTGAGAACTCATTTGTGGAATTTTTAAAAACAATCCCGGATTCAACGAGGTTTTTTTCGAAAATTGCTGATTTTGAAAACCGGTTCGCAACAGGAGATCGTTATTAGGTAGTGATAACATGCGCATTCTAAGATGGTGGCGCTATCCCGGAAACTGGCCGATTTTTCGATTTGACGATCGACTCCTGCTCATATTGATGGCTGTCATCGTAGGAGTTTTTTCCGGTTTGTCTTCCGTGGTACTCAATCGAAGCCTTTTGATCATGTCCGATTGGCTTCATCATTATCGGTATTACTGGTGGTTCTTTGGGCTGCCTGCCGCCGGCGCCGCTCTTTCTTCTTTGTTTTTGGAAAAAGTCGTCAAGGAAGGGGCCGGGCACGGGGTGCCGGAAGTGATTTACAGCGTGTCCCGGTATGGCGGTCTTTTGAGACTCCGTTCAAGCATTACCCGGCTGATATCGAGCTGTCTGACCATCGGCAGCGGCGGGTCTGCCGGGCCCGAAGCGCCGGTTGTTATCAGCGGCGCGGCCATCGGCTCAAATATCGCCAAATATTTTTCATTAAACGATCGCCAGCGGGTAGCGCTGGTAGGATGCGGCGCCGGCGGCGCGATTGCCTCCATTTTCAACGCCCCCATCGCCGGCATGGTTTTTGCCGTTGAAGTGATAGTGGGCGAATGGAAATCGGTCAATATCGTCCCCATCGCCATTGCTTCGGTGGCCGGCGCGGAAATCTGCCGCCTTCTTCAGGGAAACCAAATCCCTTTCGGCCATCATGTGTTCAAGATCGACTTTTTGAATATCGCTGCCAGTCTCGGTTTGGCCGTTTTTTCGGCGGCGGCCACCATTCTTCAAACGCGCATGCTGAGATCCATGCATACCATATCGCATAAGGTTTCGGCACCGATGTGGGTTCGTGCAGCCATCGGCGGATGCGCGGTGGGTATCATCGGTCTTTTTCTTCCGGTGGTTCTGGGAGAAGGGTATCATTGGACGGAAATTCTGATTGAAGGGAGATACGGCCAGGTTCTCACGATCGTGGCGCTGGCATCATTTGCAAAGATTGCCGCCACGGCATTGACGTTGGGATGGGGCGGATCCGGAGGAATATTTGCCCCCTGTCTGGTGGTGGGAAGCCTGGTCGGTGTGACCTATCATCATCTTCTGACACTGTTTTGGCCGTCCATATCATGGGTCAATGAAGGGTACTATGCGCTTCTCGGGATGGCAGGACTGATCAGCGGCATGCTCCAGGCGCCGTTGACGGGAATTTTTCTGATCGTCGAGATAACCGGTGGATGGGAAGTCATCGTCCCTTTGATCATCGTGTCGGTGGTGACGACCACGATTTGCCACTATTTTGAGCCGGCATCTTATTACCTAAAAGATCTTGTGGACCACGGGCATCTGTTAAGACCCGGCACCGACGAACGGATTTTGTCTGATTTAAATGTCTCGGAGCTCATTGAAAAAGATTGTGCCGTTGTCCATCCGAGTATGCTTTTGCGAGATTTTATCGACATTATTAAACAATCGCATCGAAATTATTTCCCGGTGGAGGATGAAAAAACCGGTGATTTCCTGGGGATCGTCCATCTGGATGATGTTCGGCCCTATCTTTTCGATCCGGTGATGTACGATACCGTTCTTTTGGGCCAGATCATGAGGACCCAAGTCGAAGTGGTTCATCCGGATGACGATGTGCTGGATGTGGTTCGGAAAATGGATATAAAGGGTCTGTATTCCATACCGGTGGTAGTGAACCACAGATTTCTGGGTCTGATTTCCAAAGCAACCATTTTGGATCAATATCGGAAGGAACTTATGGTTCAATGCCATTTACTCTAAGCGGTAATTCGGTTCATCGAACTGACGACGGGGTGAACGAGGCGAATGGAAAGGAGTATTCAATGGATCATCAATTGCTGCATATTTTTGGGAATAATCCTCTTGGGAGAGAAACCCTGCTTCAATCGATCTATTTTTGCAAAAAAGCAGGGGCCTTTCCGGTGATATATATTCCCAAGACAACTAAATTCTTAATGTATTTTGATAACGACGTGGTACAAGTCGATCTTGACAATTCCTATCTCGATTCCGCGGATACGGCCGAGGCCCATGCCGCCGAGATTTTGACGCAAGCCGGACTGGAACCCAGATTTCTGGAACCGAAGCATTATACCGCTTCGACCCTGCCGGACATTCATACCGGTTTTAACTACATGTGCTGTCCCAGAAGCATCAGCGACATGTCTTCAAAAATCGGTATCGGATACATCGGTCCCCGGGTGAGACGGATTGTAAAGTCCGCCAGATTTCCGGTGCTCATCGCAAGCCCTGTCTTCAAGCCGTGGAACAGCATCGCGGTATTTTTCGGCGGTTCTGTCAATGCGGTCAAAGCACTCCGGATGGGGTTTCATATTGCGCGGGTTTCGGGATTGTCGTTGGAGGTTTTTACTCAGACAGGGAAGTCCTCAAAGGAAGATTATCAGGAATTGGTTAAAGAGAAAAATCTTGAAGAAAATATGAATCGTTATGTCACGCAATGGCATTTTTTTGAAAACCATCATTTTGAAGACCATCTTTACGATGTTCCCCATGATGCGCTTGTCATTCTGGGCGCTTACGGTCATGGCGTCATCAAGGACATGGTTGTGGGAAGTAAGTGGGAAATATTACAGGCGACCATCGGCAACAACCTGTTGGTCGTCGGGCCCAATTTCGCGGCATGGCGATAACTTGGCGTCTCGCAAATTCTACGGCATACTGTAAAGAAAATCATTCGTTCCAATTGTAAGCAAAGCGAACTAACTTGTGACCAAAAGCCGCATTCTCGTGATCCATTACGGTGCCCTGGGGGACATTGTCGCCGCTTTCCCCGCACTTTTAAGACTCAAAGCAGCATACGGTCCGATAACCATGGTCTGCCAGAACAACATCGGATCGCTTGCCCGTCATCTCGACATCGCAGACAAATGGTATCCACTGGAGTCAGCTGCCTTTGCATCCCTGCATTCAAGTCAAGTTCATCCGACGGTAAAAAAAATCCTGCTCTCTTTTTCTAAAATCATTCTTTTTTCAAATTCCCCTTGCCTTGAGACAACGCTGCTTTCCATGACAAAAAGCAAGATTTATCGCATGCGTTCCAGGCCGGATTCGGATGAGAAGATCCAAGTCGGACGGCACATTTTATCGAATCTGGCGAGATACAAGATCATTGAAGAATCGGGTAAAGATGTGTTTTGCAGCCTATCGTCAAGCATCCATGGGGATCGGAGAGATCTTGATCATCATCCGTCAAAAATTTTTATTCATCCCGGATCGGGAAGCCGGAAAAAGTGCTGGCCGGTTTCCAGTTTTATAAAAACAGCGTTGCTAATGGGAAAAAAAGGCTGGGAGCCGGAGTTTATCTTGGGTCCGGCGGAATATGATCTTTTCGACAGGTTGATGGGACAGAAACCGCTAAAGGCGGGAGTTTACAAAGTAGAGACGTTGACAGAGCTGGCCATACTGCTCAAAACCGGCGGCGGTTTTATCGGTAACGATTCCGGCGTCAGCCATCTCTCGGCATTCTTAGGGCTTCCCACCGTTGCTGTTTTCGGTCCTTCCGATCCTGATGTGTGGAAACCGATGGGCAGAGCCGTCGAAATCCTTCGATCCGACTGTGGATGCCGTCCCTGTTTTGACACCGGAACGACTGGGTGTCAAGAAATGGATTGTTTTAACGGAATATTACCGGAAGATGTTTTGGCGGCATTTGACAAAGTGGTTCGCTGAAGCAGTATTTATTTTGTCGTTCTTCAGGCAATCATAAACATCTTTAATGATTTCCGCCGATATTTTAGACATTGCTTGGCTCATGGCCTCGGCGACCGCTTTTGGGTGTTTCCGCCGGCAGGCTTGGGTTTGATGGTAGGTTTTTTGAAATAGTATGGTATTGCTGATATCCTCGGCGTTTTTCTGGGTTAAAATAATGCTGACGCCAAGGACGGCTTTCCATGCGTCCGGCGTGTCCCATTCAAAAAACTCATCCACCGTACCCTCAATGATATATGAAGATGAAAATCGACTTTCGGGGCTTAGTACGGCCTTAAAAAGGCCCGAATTTTTCAAATCACGATTCACAAGCGTGGTGACGATGGCTCCGGGGTTGGTTTGCCATTTGTGGTAAACGTAGGTATTTCTTTCAAAAGATTGATTCCGGTAGATCATTTGAGTGGTATTGTACGGCGAGGCCGTTATGAAACGATCGACCCGGATGACATCGGGCAAAGGGGTCAAAGCGCCGATTTTCGGAGAAGGATACTCCAGCGTATAGTATTCGATTTTCTGTGACGGTTGTTTTAGATTCATGCAAGCGCCAAGAAGCAAAAAAAGGCCGATAAGTAAAATAGAGGGCTTTCTGATCCGTTTCATCACTTTTTATTTACCTTTTCTCTTCGTCCTGGTCCACTTTCTTGGGCATGGGCGGTTCTCCAAACATGAATTGAGACGGATGATCCGAAACACTTTCGATCAGCCGGTTGAGGTTTTCACTGGCCTTTTCAAGATTTTGCGCGATGACCAAAAAATGCCCTTTCAGGAGGGAGAGCGAATCGCCGGTTTTTTCCGTCAAAAAATTTCCTTTCTTTAAGAAAGCGTTGGCATTCTCCATGGCTTGCTTGAAATCTTCCAGGGCTGTTTTTATGGTTTGCTCCTTTTCGACGGTGATTCCATCCAGACGGTTAACGGTATTTTCCACACGACTCAAACTGTTTCTGGTTCTATCCATGATGTCGTTGAGAGATTCTCCGGCGTGGGTCACGGAAGCCATAATCTGATTCCATCTCTTATCGCCCAAAAGCTGGCCGGCACTCCCGACCGAGGTTTCTATTTTTTTAGAAATATCTTTGACGTTGGCATCGGCAATCACTTGATTGATGCTGTTAAGGGTTAATTGAATCTTTCCGGAGATCCCCTCCAGATTCATTGCCCTGATCTGGGTCAGCGCATCTTCGATGTTGTGCAACATTTTGTGGATATTGGACGGTTTTGAAGCGACGATCGGATATTTTGAAGGAAAACTTAACGGTGGAGAAAAATTCGGATCACCGTTAATCTTTCGATCCAATTCAATAAACATGCTTCCGGTAATACCGACCGATCTCATCTGAGCAACGATATCCTTGTCAAGGGGTTGACCGGACTCAATTTTTAATACAACTTCTATCAATTTTGCATCAGGGGCAACAAGAATACGTTCCACACGACCTACGGATACGCCGCGGTATTTCACGGGAGAATCTACATCCAGGCCTTGAACGGACTCATTAAAATAAGTTGTGTAATACTGCCCTTTTTTGAAATACCGGGACATACCCAGCCAGATAACGGACACAAAAATCATGCCGAGTCCGCAGATCACAAATAATCCAAGGGCAAATTTTGTTCTTTGGGAGGCCATTAAAGTTTCCTTACAAAAACAATATATTTATGATTTACACGCATCTTTTTAGTGTTCTGATTTCCGGTTGAAAAAATTCCTGACAAATGGATCGTCGCTATGATCTTTCAAGTATTTGGGATTGCCTTCGGCGATGATTCCTTTGGTTTGTTTATCCAGCATGATGACTCGGTGCGCCACGTTGAAAATGCTCTGGAGTTCGTGGGTTACGATGACCATTGTCGTGCCGAGGCTCTTATTGAGATGAATGATCAGATTGTCGAGTTCCACCGATGTCACGGGATCGAGTCCGGCGGAAGGCTCGTCAAAAAATAAAATTTTCGGATTCAACGCCATTGCTCTGGCCAGCCCGGCTCGTTTTCTCATTCCACCGCTGATTTCCGAAGGCAAATGATTTTCATAACCGTTCAAATTGACCATCTTTAGTTTCATTTTGACCAGCGTATCCACTGATTTTTGAGGTAAATCGGTATATTCTTTTATGGGAAGCGAGACGTTTTCGGCAATCGTCATCGAGCCGAAAAGAGCGGCACTCTGATAAAGGACGCCGATTTTTCTCAAAATTTTCTTGAATGTCGCTTCATCACAATGGGAAATATCATCTCCGTCAATGCGTATCCGGCCGGATATGGGCTTTATAAGCCCTATCAGGTGTTTGAGCAATGTGCTTTTCCCGCATCCGCTTCCTCCCAATACAATGAATATCTCTCCTTCCTCAACGTCAAAGGATATATTTTCAAGAACAGTATCCGAGCCGTAGCCGGCAACAAGATCACGAACCTGAATGATGGTGTTCTTTTCCAAGTGGTTGTCTCCGCTTTCCCAAAAATCCGAGTTTAAAATAATGCTGTTGGTAATCTCTCAAAAAGTCAAAAAAGCGACCTTCTTTCGAGACAAATGATTCATTTTAAGTACCGAAGCGTAACGGCGAAAATCGAATCAAAAAGGATAATTAAAAAAATGCTGCTGACAACAGCCGAAGTCGTTGCCTGTCCCACGGAAGCCGCTCCGCCTTTGACGCGAAATCCTCTCAGACAGCCCATCCAAGAAATAAGGATTGCAAACACCCCGCTTTTGAATATGCCCAAGAAGATGTCGAAGAGACTCAGCGTTTTCAGTGTTTCTAAAATGTAGGCGTTGGCTGTTAAATCCAGCATGAAAACACCCACCGTAAGCCCTCCTAAAATAGCAAAAACATCGGAAAACAAGGTCAGAATGGGAACGACAAAAACAGATGCCAGAATCTTGGGAACAACCAGATACCGTGTGGGGTCAAACCCCATGGTAAAAAGGGCGTCCACCTCTTCGGATATCTTCATTGTACCGATCTCCGAGGCAAATGATGAGCCGGATCGACCTGCCACGATGATCGCGGTCATAATAGGGCCGAGCTCCCTTGTCATTGCCAGACTGACCAATGATGCCACATAAATATTGGCACCGAACATCTGGAGCTGTATGGATGACATAAAAGCCATGATGAGGCCCATTAAAAAACTGATCATACCTACAATCGGCAGCGCGTCGACCCCGGTCTTTTGCATATAGAGAAACGTGTCGTCCATGCGTAACGATTTCGGGTGTAAAAAAGAATACGTAAACGCCAGACAAACAGACCCAACAAATGAAATCAGATATTTAACATCGGCTGCATACTTGAGAATCGCATCTCCGAATCGGATGAACATGGAGGGCGGACGTATTTTGATGAGCTTGGGCGATTCCGCAAGCGTCTCCGAGTTGATCACAAAAAGCACTTCTTCCCTGGCGTTTTTTAAATTAAATTCGTTTTTTGCAGCCGTCATCATATCTCTTAGCTCAACCAGGACGAGCGCTCCGAAATCATCAAGATAGGTTAATTTTTTAAGATCCACAACGAGCGAAACCGGCGAACGATCCTTGATCAGCGAACCGAACGAGTCGATCAACGAAGATGCATTGGTGGCATCGATTCTGCCCTCTAAATAAATGGTCATTTCGCCATCGTTGCGCTCTGAAATTTCATATCGGCAAAACGAAATATCTTTAAAGCCTTCCATACACCCCGCTAAAAATTTAATGGCTTAAAACCCGTGGCATCGATGCCGTAATTGGCTTTTAACCGCTTAAGATCCATTTGAAAAATCAACCAGCCGATCCGGTGGTTGTTTTTGTCTAAGTCAAAAGCGATTTCGACACATTTTCTGCCCATGGGATGATCTTTGTCCGCTCGATAGAGCGTCAGCGCATGCTGTAAATTTTTCGCATCACCTTGAAATTCTATCCCCGCATAATTGCTGTCTGCCATCGTGGAATTACCGGTTTCGATATTTTGCGAATAGGCATCGAAGACCGTTTTGTTTTTGTCCAGCAACACCAAACCGTTATACGGCAATTGATCGGCTTTATGATGATTGAAAAAATCTTTCATCAACCGGTTTGTTTTTAAACGATCCCCGGCTTCAAACGGTCCGATCAGCATGGATTTCAACAATAGATAATCTTTACTCAATCGATTCTTTAAACTTTGGTGATCGATATTCGAAATCCGCGGTTTGTTTAAAAGATAAACATGACCGAAGAAAGCGCCCGTTCCTAAAATAAGAAGCAGTATCAAGGATGGAAAAAACCAGCAACGGGTTCGATGGTATTTTTTTTCCAATGTTGTGAGTGATGTGACATCGCGGCCCAGCGAAAGAATACCTTGAAAATTATCGTGGTCGTCGAGAAGGAGTGTCGAGCTGGTCGAAATAAACCTGTCGCCGGTTTTTGGGTGCCTGATGCTAAGGATCTTTTCTCTTACGGAACGCTTTTTCTTAACTTCTTCAAGCATTTTTCTATACACTTGCGGCTTTTCATATATTTCTTCCACTGATTTGTTGCACATTTGATGCCAGGATCGACCGTACACTTCTTCAGCAGCAGCATTCCATGTCATTATTTTCCCCTCTTTATCGGTTGCGATAACCGCATCGGGGAGTTGGTCACAAAATTCTTTAAGTCCATAGAGAATTCGGCTGGTCTCGTCGAGACGTTTGGCCAATAGTTTTGTTATTTCTCCAGCCACTTCGGGAAAATCTTGAAGAAAATGCGGAATGTCTTCTTTGGGGATTTGAATGGCTTTGACATCTTTTTCCGCTTTTATCGTAGCCGTTCTTTTTGCATCGAGCAGGAAAGACATCTCGCCAAATAAAGCCCCCTTTTCGGTGATCTGGGCGATTTTTTTGTTCCCCTTGAAGACATTCAATTGTCCGGATACAAGGATAAACAGATCCTGTGAATCATCTCCTTCGAGAAAGATTGCCTTTCCATCCTCATAAGGAGTAATATATCGGTTGACCTGGGTGTTTTTTAAAATTTCTTCCAACATAAATTTGCGCAAATATTTAGTCCGAATTCCTCGTCTTTTTCACAAAAACATGGACAACCAATGCAATAGATGTGCCACAATTGAAAGGATTGGAACCTGCTCGATAGAATTTTAAAAAAGAATATAATTTCAACAGGATATAATGAATAAAGACGAGATGTTTGATCATAAAGATTCCCTTGATGGAATGAAATTGCAGTGGCCTGCCAAATTTTTGACAGCGACATTGCATATAATTGGTGTTTAACTGAAATCGCCGCTTGTTGGCCAAAAATATGAAATACGAATCTGGACGGGCGCTTCACTATTGGATCGATGATTTATGATTGTTGATTGATGATTGAAGGTGGAAAAGGCCGCAACCTTCTGAGAGGTCTAATATGAAACTCAATTTGAGCTTGAATCATCAGCAGGACGTGAAAGGGAGATGGTCTTGAAATAACCGTCGATAACTTGTAGGGGATCGAGTTGCAGGATTTCCGCATAAGATTTTAAAAAATTTTTCAAATAGATATCCGGTGGAAGCCTGTCAAACCGGTTTTCTTCGATGGCATTCAAAACAGAAACGCTTATTTTGGTGACGGAATGAATTTCCAGGATGTCGACTCCCAGGGCTTCTCTAAACTTTTTCAAGTCGTTTCCTGAAAGGAGATCTTTGGAAAATATTTCCTTCAATAAGTTTTGAATGTCTTCGGCGCTTATTTTTTCTTTAATCCTCGAATGTAAATGGTTTTCATCCGCCGTTGTGCGGTGAGAAAATCGAAGGGAAGATCGATATTGTTTTACACCGAATGAAATCGGGGCCTCTATTTGTCCTGAATCAACCAACATCTGATCGTAGGCAGCTCTTTTATTTTCATCGATCAGCGTTGAAAAAGCATCATGGACCTTTTTTAGAATTTCATCTCTTTCCTCCCTTGAAAACAAGGAATAGGTGAGGACAGAATCTGGGTCATACAGCGAAAGCGCGTCGTTATACGCCTGTTTTATTTCAAAATAAGATGAATTCAGCGGAATTTTTAATATTTCATAGTAATTTAATTCGTCAAATTTTTTCATGATATGTTGTCCGTTAACGATGGCACGAAATATTTTTTGTTATCTTTGCGGCGATATTTTTTAAGTCGGCGGCGGATTGCGTATGAGGATATCTATGGACATAGATTGTTTTTGAAAAAATGGCATCTTGAATCCGTCCGTCAAAGTTGACATAACCGAGGAATTCAAAAATTGAATAAAAATGCCGATTACATATGCTTTCAAACTGGGTTCCCAAGGTTGCATCCAGATTATTACGAAACTGATTAAAAATAAATTTAAACTTAAATTTACTGAGTTGGTTTCTTAGAAGCGCTTCTTTTTCAGAGTCGTGTTTAAGAACAATTTCTATGATATCAGACGGCTTCATCTCCGGTTTCATGGCATCTTCAGAAAAGTCTTTTTGCAGCGAATCAAAAATATGTTTTTTTATCATTCGTTTTAGTTGTCGATAATAAATGGTCTTGATAAAACGAAAAGAGTTTTCGATGGATGTGGGCTCGGGCGTACATATCAGAATCCCCTCCTTGGAAGTCAAGAAAAAATCAAGTGTATTAAAATTGGTCCCGGGTCCCAAATCCAGAAGTACATAATCAAAGGGTAGTTTTTTTATGGCTTCTATGATTTTTACCTTATGAGCGTAAAACAAGTTTGCAATTTCCATGTAGCAGTGGAAAGAACTGATGAGAAACAAATTCGGGATACTCGTAGATACGGCTGCGCTTTCAAGGTTTGGAATCGTTTTGTTTAAAAAGCTGTTTAAACCGATTTTCGGGCTCTGCATTCCAAGCAATGTATGCAGGTTTGAAGCGCCCAGATCCAGATCGATGATCGCGACTTTTTTACCCCATTTGGCGATTAATGCGCCCAGGCTGGCAGTTATAAAACTTTTTCCAACGCCGCCTTTGCCGCCACCGATCGGATATATTTTCACCATTTTGGATATTACTCCTGGCGCTATTGAAAATTGAGGGCGCGAAACTTGAGTTTATAGTATAGGTCAAGCAGACGTACCGCAATGATTGCCAGAATGAACCGGGGAACCCATAACCAGAAAGCACTGAGCCCCAGTGATAAAAACAGCGCCGGATCCTCAACCATGGAATGGTTGATGCCGATGGATAGGTGAAGTTTTTCAAGCTCTTCTTTTTTGATATGCCCTTCTTTTGTTTCCTCCACAATGACCGCTCCACCATACGCAATGCCGAAGACGACGGCCGTCAGCCATAATAAGCCGACCACTTGATTGAGGCCCATGGTCTTTAAAAGCGGCCGCAAAACCCGGACGATATGATGTATCATATTAAATATTTTCATTGTTTCAAGCAGAATCATGATGACCATGATAATCATAAATATTTTTGCACTGAGAAACAACGTGGCCGCGAACCAGCTTTTGACCATCATCAACAGCGGCGGATGCGCCGCAGCTGATGCACTTTTTTCAAGAAGCCGGGCGGGTTCGGTTCCAAGGAACCTCGCTACAATCATCACCGTCACGCTGGAAGCCGTCAGTCGAAAAAGGGTTGCTTTGACGGGATTCAATCCGGACTTACCTTGAATAATTCCTTCCTGAATCAGATTGTGCGAGATAAGTAAAAATATGGCGATCAGGGTCATTTCATTATTCGTCAATGGGAAAACCACCATGGCAGCGATGCCGCCATAAATGCCTGTGAGCATTCCAACGATCAGCGGAAGGGCCGCCGTGGGCGGAAGACTCAGCAGGTTCATGGCGGGTGCTATAACAAAATCTATTTTGTGCATCCACCCGCTATAATCAATCAGCACGGCAAGAAAGGAAATCGGCACAATAATTTTGAGCATCCACAGGAATCCGTGCCAGCCTTTTTTAATTCCGGCATGCAAACCGTATCGAAACTTGTTTTGATGAGGGACCATGATTATCTAAGTGAATTTTCAGGGTTGCAGGCAATGGCGTCGTAAATGAGATTTCTGAGTTTGCGCCTTATAACGGAATAGGAATAACAGCGTGTGGCAATGTCATAGTTTTTATCCACCATGTTTTTACATAGCGCGGGTTTTTCAAGAACCTTTCGGGTCATTCGAACGGCATCTTCCGTCACATAGCCGTCGAGTTCTATCGTATGAAACCCTTTGGGTTTGATGTCGTAAGCGTAAATAGAATATTTATTAACCACAATGGGTTTTTTAAAGTAAACCGCCTCCAAAAAGGCATTGCCGAATCCTTCAAAAGTGGATGGATAGGTCACGAGGTCGGCATGGGGATAAATGTCTTCCAAGGTATAAATCTTTTTTCCGGTTTTGGTCAGCCCTCTTTTTTCATCAATGATATCGGAAACGAAAATGGTGTTAACATCTAAAAGTTTTGAATAGTCGCTGACCCTTTGTTCATAGTCGTAACCCTCATCCCCTGATGCATGCGAGATAACGAGCTTGGCTTTTTTCCCTAACCGATGCACCAGCTCAATGGCATGTTCAATACCTTTTCGTTTGACGACCCGGGTGGGTTGGAGGATGAAAAATTCATCATCTTCAATGCCGAGTGCCTTTCGTACATCCGAAGCATAGTCATCAACGGGCGGCGGCGGGTTCTCAAAGTCCATGACATTGGGGATGATCGTGGCGGATATGCCGGTTCTAAGACCCAGTTGATTGTCTCCGGAGGAGTTGATGGTCACATGCTGAATGGATGGCAGATGGGGAGGGAAGGCCATGTTCAGATATTCCCAGACGGCATTTGTTAAAAACTGTTGTCGTTCCCAGAAGAAATCGTGATGATGAGCGATGGTTGGAATTTGAGTCTCGGAAATGACCTCGGTAATGGCGAGCCCCAAGGGAATATTGAGGGGGATGGTGAGTGAATTTTCAGGCAGCAGGATATCGATGCCGAACTTTTTGATGAAGCGATAAATTTGATCCTTTAATCGTTCTTTCAATTGATGAATTTTATTTGTGATTTCGCGTTCGCGTTTATGAATGCCGAAACATTGGTTGTAAATATATTTTATTTCAGGATGTGCAAAATGAGCTTCTTCCGCCAAATAGGAAAGTTCCGGCGGACGATCGAGTTCACCGGCAAAGTAGAAGCAGGAAAATCCTTCCTTTTGAAATACATCCGCCCATTTTGCCGTCTCCAGAGATACGCCGTCCGTGCCTGCAAACCGTGTGGATATAAATCCGACATTATGTGTTGAACCGCAGAATGAACATGTAATCATCTTTTTCGTTCCTTTATGTGTTCAAAAGATATCTCCAAAACCGTGTTTACTGACACCGTGTCATATGCAACAAATCTGCCATTTTTTCAATTCATATTTACCGGTTTCGCAGAATGCCAAAAATTTACATTAATCCGCTTGGTTTTCAATTCAAAACTTCTATATGTTGTGTTATTTTTTTTCTTGACACACAATATATATATACTTTATAGTCAATCCTAAGATTTAGGACAATTGTTACGATCAATGGGTGTTTTACAAAAATCTCCATCGGAGGCTGCACCCGGAAGAGGTTATCTGTCACTTTATTTTGATGGGGCAGGATGTTGAACAGCAAAAAAATAATCGAACGAAGATCCCATGAACGATATCAGGTCCAACAAGGTATATATGCCCTGCTGAAGAACGGCTCGTCGAAATTGGGCCAGATCATTAACATCAGTTCAGGCGGACTGGCATTTATGTATATTAACCATGAAAAACAGATCGGCGAACCGGTTGAGGTCGACATATTTATCAGTGGCAACGGTTATTTTTTAAAAGGTATCCCCTGCAAAAAAATATCGGATATCCATGTCGATAATTTCGTTCCTTTCAGTACGTTCGAAATGCGGCAACTGGGCGTCCAATTCGGTGAAATGAGTCATGGACAGGCAGCTCAACTGGATGCCTTCATTCAACAATATGCCTTGGTCCAAATGCTCTGATTGGATTCTTTCCTCCCTCCCACACCCCGCTTATCACGCATCGATGGTGATTTTTTCATAACGGTCCTTAACCCTCCCTTCCCATGCGCTGCCCGGCCTTGGCTAATGCGGCCGGCCGGCCAACCATGACATGTGAGTCAAAAAGAGATCTTTTACTTGATAATACCCATCGGATAGGATAAAAAAACACCTGATATTTACGTCTTCTCCATAGGCCGAATTGACGCATCGGCGTTTTGATGGTTCCACAGTGCTTCAGCAACCTCAACGAGGCTGCTTTTCCCGCTTTTTTCATATCATCCAGAGGAGGTGCATCATGGCCATATCAACCTATTGGGCTGACAATTACGTCGAAAAAAAATGCGCTGCACAAGAAGCGATCATGAAGATTAGAGCCGGTCAGAGGGTCTTTATCGGTTCATCTTGCGGAGAACCCCAATATCTGGTCAGGAAACTGGCCGAAGCAGCGGATAGATTCACGGATATCGAGATCGTTCGATTGCTGAGTCTGGAAAGCACGCCGTTGACATTGATCGCGGATAAAACCAAGGATCAGAGCTTTAATATCCGCTCGTTTTATCTGGGATCGGCAAAACCCAAAAGTCTGGCAAAAAACAAGCGGTTTATCACCCCGATGAACCTTTCCGCGGTGCCTCGCCTTTTTAAAACCCGCCTTCTCCCGATTCATGTCGCGCTCATTCAGGTATCTCCTCCGGACGATTTCGGATGGATGAGCCTGGGGATTTCCGTTGACATCACGCTGGCGGCGGCAATGTCCGCCGATTTCGTCATCGCCCAGGTGAATTCCAGGATGCCCCGCATACTGGGCCATAGCTTCATCCATGTCAACGACGTAAATGCAATTGTTGAACATGAAGAAGAACTGTTGACCATTGACGAACTCCCGGAACTTGACGCCGCCAATCAAATCGGAAGATTGATCGCACGACTCGTTGACGACGGCTCAACCATTCAGATCAGCCCCGGCACGACGCCTCAGGCGACCCTGCTGGCCCTTTCCCACAAGAATGACCTCGGCGTCCATACCCAGTACCTGACCAATGACATCATGCGTCTGGTTTCAATGGGTGTGATTACCAATCGAAAAAAAGGATTCAACGAAGGAAAAATCGTGGCAAGCTGTGCCATTGGATCCACCAATCTTTATGAATTTTTAGATGATAATCCGGCCATTGAATTTTATCCTTCGGATTATGTCAATGATCCGTCGATCATTTCACAACATCGCAAAATGGTCGCCATGAATGTACCTATGGCCATAGATCTCACCGGTCAGGTCGCGGCAGATGCCATCGCTTTAAACCATTTTTCCGGGGTGACCGGTATGCTCGATTTTATTCGGGGATCCTCCTGGGCTGCAGACGGTAAATCGATCCTTATGCTGACCTCCACCACCGCCGACGGTAAAAAGAGCCGAATCGTTCCCTTTCTGAATGATACCGCGATTGTTGTGCCGAGAGGGGATGTCCAATATGTGGTTACCGAATTCGGCGCCGTGAATTTGTTCGGAAAAAGTCTTCAAGAGCGCGCCATGGCCTTGATCAGCATTGCTCACCCCGATTTTCGCGAGGAACTTTTTTTTGAAGCCAGAAAAATGGGCCTGCTCGGTGCCGAGCGGACCTTGTCGGAGTCGATGCAGGGCATCTATCCGATAAATCTGGAAGAAACCAAGGAAATTGACGACGTTTTGATCACCATTCGACCGGCCAAACCGGTGGACGAGAGAAGGATACAAGAACACTTCTATACCCAAGATAAAGATGACATCTATTCCAGATTTTTTCAGGCGAGAACCCGTTTTGTTCGTGGCGACATGGAGAGCATGTTCCAGATAGATTACGTCAAAAACCTGACGCTTTTGGCTGTGGTGGGAGAATTCGGCTTCGGGAAAGTCGTGGCTGTGGGAGAATATCTCCTTGACCCGGCCAAAAACATTGCGGAAGTCGCTTTTTCCGTCAGCAAAGAATGGCAAGGCAAGGGGTTGGGGAAAATTCTCATTCAAAAATTGTCAGAAGCTGCCAGAGAACACGGCATCTCAGGCCTGATGGCGTACACGCTGCCGAGAAATCAGGGGATGATCAAATTATTCAAAAGCCTGCCCTATAAAATGAAAACCGTATATGACGGCGAAGTGGTTGAATTGACCTGTATGTTTGCCGAATTGAAATAATGACGGGTGATGGATATTTTTATCCATCACCGAAATCTTAAAATTTGAAAGCCTCCAGCTTGTGCAAAATTCGGGTATAATTGCCTTAATTTTGACTCATCTATTGACAAATCATTCATCCCAATATAAAAGGTCATATTCGGCAGGTTTTAAAGTTCATCTTTTTTAATTCATTGTCCTTTAATTCCTTTTTATCATTAGGAAAAAATTTGTTTATAACGAAGAGAAATTCTATCGTGTATTTTTGGAATTTCCGGCCATAAATCTACCGATGTAGATAATTTTATAATCATCCAAATATTTTTTATGAAAGGGGGGCTAATCTTTTTTATCAAGGTTCCGGGGCGGTGTCTCTTTGCCCTTGAGGGACTGATTGACAGGGTTACAATGTCATACACCTCAACCACTAAACTTATTGTCACATAAAGGAGGTAACATTGGGTTTGGAAATATACAAAGAATCATATACCGGCAACATAAAGGAAATCACCCTGGGTAAAGGCGATAAGGCTGTTACCGTCGGTGGTCAGGCATGCTATCCTTTTTACAGCTTTGAAGGGGATATGCCGCATAAGCCGGTTATTGCGATGGAAGTTTGGGACATGGAGCCGGAGGAGTGGCCGGAAGCAGCGCTGAGTCACTTTAAGGATGTTCTTTCGGACCCGGCTGCATGGGCTAAAAAATGTGTGGATGAATTTGGGGCCAAGATCATTGTATTGCAACTGAAAAGCACCGATCCCAACGGCCAGAATGCCAGCCCCGAAGATGCCGCCGCAACCGTTAAAAAAGTGCTCGAAGCCATCGATGTGCCCCTGATCGTTTGGGGAACCAGCAACATTGAAAAAGACGAAGCAGTATTAAAAAAGATTTCAGAAGAAACCCACGGTGCCAACCTGGTGATCGGGCCTGTTGAGGATAAGAACCACAAGGGCATCGGCGCCAGTGCCATGGGATACGGCCATACCGTAATTTCATCCTCGCCCATCGATATCAACCTTGCCAAGCAAGTCAATATCCTTCTTGAAAATTTGGGAATGCCGCTGGGTCGCATGATCGTCGATCCGACAACCGGCGGACTGGGGTACGGACTGGAATATTCCTATTCCGTCATGGAGCGGCTTTGTATGGCGGCCCTGACCCAGGGAGACGACAAGCTGCAGTTGCCGATGATCAACAATTTGGCCAATGAAATCTGGAAGTGCAAGGAAGCCAAACAGAGCGTAGATGAAGCGCCGACACTGGGCGATCCGGAGAGACGCGGTATTTTGATGGAAGCCGTGGCTGCCGTCATCTATCTTTTGTCCGGCTCCAGTATTCTGATCATGCGCCATCCGGAAGCCATCCGGTTTGTCCAGGCATTTATCGATCTGGGGCTTCAAGGAGGCAGTGCAATGGATGTTGCCCCCATCGCCAAACAGCTTGACGA
>Ga0210077_1000093_pt1 | contig 46787 bp, 23 predicted proteins | sample RushMan_CattailN_5_FD_185556 | JGI IMG/M metagenome (GOLD analysis project Ga0210077, IMG submission 185556) | Wetland microbial communities from San Francisco Bay, California, USA, that impact long-term carbon sequestration -... | ecosystem: Environmental > Aquatic > Marine > Wetlands ...
CGCGCTGTCGGCCTCCGATGGCGCCGACCCAACGCGCATCGCCGATATCGGCGCGAGCGCCGCTGCCGACCCGGAACGCAACGGCGAGCCCTACGGCGAGCTGGGCCTGGTGCGCCAGCAGGACTTCGCGTGGCAGGACCAGACCGGCGCGCCGCGCGATCCACAGGCGGGCAACATCCCCGGCGGCAAGCGCGACGTGCTGCGTTCGGCGAGTTTCGACGGACCGCAGGCGATGACGACCACGGCGGGCGGGTTCACTACCGCGAGCGGCTTCGCCCCGGACAGCGGCACGTTCAGCGTGCAGAACGGCGCGCTGCAGGTGTCGTCGACCGAGCTTGGCGGCGACGCGGTGAGCGTGTTCCTGATCGGCGACGCGCTGCCGGGGTATTTCGAGGTCCGGGCGTCGGTGATGGCGATCAAGCCGACCGGCGGGTGGGACGCGAACGCCTTCCTCATCTTCGACTATCAGGGCAAGGACGACTTCAAGTTCGCCGGCCTCGACGTGTCGATCAACAAGCTGGTGATGGGCCACCGCGACGCGAACGGCTGGCATGTCGACGAGCAGGCGCCGGTGAAGGGCGGGGTGAAGGCGGACAAGTACTACAATCTCCTGCTCGCGGTGAACGGGGTCAATGCGACGCTGGTGGTCGACAACCAGCTCGTGTTCAACCATACCTACCAGCCGCGCATCGTCGACGGCTACGCCTTCGGCCTGAACTGGGGTGTGGTGGGCATCGGCTCGAACAACTCGCGCGGCGCGTTCGACAACGTGGCGGTGCAGATCCTGCCGCCGCAGGTGACCCTGAACGAGCTGGAGGACTTCAACGACGGCGTGGCCGACCGGTTCACCGGCGACGGCGCCTGGAGCGTCGGCGGCGGCCTGTACAGCGTCACGCCGGGCGGCGCCGAGGAATCGAGCATGATCGGCCTCGGCGTCGACGGCCTGAAGGTATCGTCCTACCTCGAGCTCAACGCGAGCCTGAGCACGGACGGGCGGGCGGGCTTCATCTTCGACCGCTATGGCGACCAGAGCTTCAAGTTCGCCGCCATCGACGCAGTGAACGATCAGCTGGTGATCGGGCATTACACCGCGAAAGGCGGGTGGGTGAACGACGCGGTCGTATCGACCCCGATCGACGCCGGCACGTCGTACGTGCTCAATCTGGCTCTCAAAGGCACCACGGTCAGCGCGACGCTGAATCCGCGGCCTACCGGCGGCGCGCAGGCGACGCTCGGCTACGTGTTCAACGCGGCGACGGTCGACGGCGGTTTCGGTCTGCTGGCAAGCGGCGGGCCAGCAAGCTTCGACGACGTGCGGGTCAAGACCGACGATCCGGCGTTCGCCCCTTCCGGCAACGCCAGCCTGATCGCCGCGGCCGCGCCCTCGGAGACCGTATCCGGGGCAACGCTCACTCAGTCCGAGCTCGACGCCATCGCCGAGGTGGCGATCTCGCAGTGGACCCGGGCGCTCGGCGACGGCGACGCGCGGCTGGCGGCGATCGGCGACGTGCGCTTCGAGATCGCCGATCTCGCCGGCAGCGAGCTGGGCGATACCTCGGGCAACACCATCCTGATCGATTCCGACGCCGCCGGCTTCGGCTGGTTCGTGGACAGCTCGCCAGCGTCGAGCAGCGAGTTCCGCGTGCGGCTCGATCGCAATGTCTTCGGCTCCACGCCGGACAGCGATGCGTACGGGCACATGGACCTGGTGACCGTGGTCGAGCACGAGATCGGGCATTTGCTCGGCTTCGATCACGCCGATGCGGGCGCGATCCCGGTGATGCATGAGGCGCTCGAGGCGGGAATCCGCTACGTGCTCGCATCCGAGAGCGCTGCGCCGGCGGCACAGGCTCCCGCCGCGGCGCCCGCATTCGACGCCTACGCGGGCTGGGGCGGCGTCGACGTCGGCGCCGGCATCGATTGGCAGGCCGAATCCGAGGGCGGCTGGGAGGTGAAGCTCTCGCCCTACGACACCGGCAAGGCGGCCAAGGGCGCCTCGAACATCGCGCCCTTCGAGGCGGATCTGCTGGCGAAATACAGCGCCGCGGAGCAGGGCGGGGAGTTCGACCGCATGGGCCGCGAGCTGCTCGGCAAGGATAAGTAGGCAGGGGCGGGTGACGCGGCCGGGCTCGCCCCTGGCCGCGCAGCTGCCGCCAACGGGCCGCTCCGCTAACACATCGGCGCGGTCGATAGTCATGCCGTGCTGATGGCCTGCGAATTCTTCTCGGCGGGAATTCTCTGGTATGTTCCCGGCATCGGTCGTTCTGCAATCCCGTCGGGGGAATCGGAGAGGTAACGGCATGGCTTCGCAACTGCTCATCTACGAATCGGCGGTTCCGGTTTCCGCCTCGCGCCACGGCGACTGGTCGGTGGAGGTCGGCGCCGACTACAGCTTCAGCAAGAGCGTCAATTCGGTGCCGCTGATGGCGGTCGAGTTTCCCAATGCGGCGTCCGAATACGCGATCGTGTTCAGCGGCACGGCGGAAGCGTTCATTCCGGCGGTGATCCTCGGCATGCGCGGCAACGAGAACCTGTACCTCGCGCAGCAGGGCGGCTGGCAGGCGAAGTACATCCCGGCCTTCGTGCGCCGCTATCCGTTCGTCTTCTCGAGCTCGCAGGACGGCAAGACCTTCACGCTGTGCATCGACGAGGCTTTCCCGGGGTTCAACCAGCAGGGCCGGGGACAGCGCCTGTTCGACGGCGAGAAGAAGCCCTCGCCCTACGTTTCCAGCGTGCTCAAGTTCCTCGAGCAGTACCAGGTCGAGTTCCGGCGCACGCAGGCGTTCTGCAACAAGCTCAAGGAGCTCAACTTGCTCGAGCCGATGCGCGCGCAGGCGAACCTGCCATCGGGCGAGCGGCTGGCGCTGACCGGGTTCATGGCGGTCAGCCGCGACAAGCTCAAGGCGTTGCCGGCGGACAAGCTCGCCGAGCTGGCCAAGACCGACGAGCTCGAGCTGCTGTACTTGCACCTGCAGTCGATGCGCAATTTCTCGGCCATGGTCGAGCGGCTGGGCGGACGGCAGAGCGCCGTGGCGCCTGCGCCGCCGCCGATCGCGCCTGAGCCGACGCATGACAATCCTTCCGACGCCAAGCCTGCTGCGCGCGCCAACGAGTAGTCCGTTCGTACTACTGCGCGATTCGGCCGCGCGTTCGAGCGCAAGGGCATTTCCCGGCGCCGGGCGCCGCCAGATACGAATTTCGCTTTAGTTTTGCAGAAGAATGAGCGACTTCGCGTCGCTTCGGCTTAAGCGGCCCGCAGCATGCGGGGCCGCCCCGCGATTCCCTTCGCCTCGGCACGCGTTGTTGATATTGCGCAAAAACGGTTGCGCGGTGCCTTGCACGCCGCTATAAGTTTGGCCTAAGGGCGCCGTGTCCTTCGTGAGCGCGCCGGTGATCGACGCAGCTTCCGGCTACGGCAGCGCGACAACAAGCAAAACATAACCGCTGCACGGCGCGAGGCCGTGCTTAGAGGGGGGCGATGGGCACGACCGAAAAGCCGAAGACGTCCGCGTCCGCTTCTGGCGCGACTCCTACGCTATACCAGATCTTCTGGAGTCCCTTCGCCAACGGCATGCGGCGCCTGGCGCGCTGGCGCAAGCGCGGGCTGCCCGCGAGACAATTCGCGGCGCAGCAACGGCGATCGATGTGCTTCGAGCCGCTCGAGCCGCGCGTGTTGCTGTCGGCCGACCTGATGCACACCGCCGCTGACGGCGTCGCCCTCGACGCGACGCTGAAACTCGCGGACGTGAGCGGCACGCAGGAAGTGCAGCTCGTCGACAACGGCTCCGGCACGGTGCTCGGGGCGGCGACGCTCGATCACGACCTGAGCATCGCGGTGCAGGGCGCCGACCAGAACGACCTCCTGACCATCGATTTCGGCGATGCCCCGCTCGCGCATCCGGTGAGCGTGCAATTCGACGGCGGCGCAGGAACCGACGCGCTGCTTGTCGCCAGCGGCAGCTATGCGCAGGCCAGCTACGCGGCGTCCGGCGCGGACGCCGGCACCGTCGGCCTCGACGCGAACAGCATCGGCTACTCCGGACTGGAATCGGTGATCGACCTGTCCGATGCGACGGATCGCACTTTCGCCAACCAGACCGGCGCCGCGCAGCAGATGCGGCTCGCGGACGACGGCCTTATCAACGGGCTCTCGGTCGTGGACAGCAACGACACCGGCGGCTTCGCGCCCGTCCTGTTCGAGGCGCCGACCAGCGCGATTACTCTGCAAGCCGGGGATGCAGGGGACACGCTCGTCCTCGGCCAGCTCGAGCCGGGAATCGCCGCGTCGGTGTCGCTGCTGGGCGGCGCGGGGTCGGATGCGCTGGTGGGGCCTGGGCAGAACACGATCTGGGACATCACCGGCAGCGATGCGGGGGCGCTGAGCGACCAGGAGACGGGACAGGCGCTGGCGCAGTTCTCGGGCATCGAGAACCTGACCGGGGCGCAGGACACGGAGGACAGCTTCGTGTTCGAGGCGGGGGGCAGCCTGAGCGGGGCGCTCGACGGCGGTGCCGGCGGTTTCGACGAGCTGTTGATGCGCAGCGCGGGCGGGGCAGCGCTGGTGGTGCCCGACGCGACGGGCGTGGCGAGCTTCGATGCCCGCACGGTGACGTACTCGAACCTGGAGCCGTTCGTGGACGCGAGCGACCCGGCCGCGGTGGCGATCAACGCCACGGCGCTCGACGATGCGCTGGCGCTCGAGAGTGTGGATGCCACGACGATGCAGGTGCGCAGCCTGGGCTACCAGTTTCTGGACGCGGGCGCGCTGGTCGATGCGCTTCAGTTTGCCAATCCGACGACGTCGCTGACGCTCAACTTGAGGGGCGGCGACGACGCGCTCGCGCTGGGCGCGCTGGATCCGGGCTTTGCGGCGCCGGTGACGCTCGCGGGCGGGGTGGGCTCCGACACGCTTGCCGGAGCGGACGCGGCCAATGCATGGGAGATCAACGCCTCGGACGCGGGCACGCTCAACGTCACGACCGGCTTCATGGGCTTCGAGAACCTGAGCGGCGGTGCGCAAACGGACGTGTTCACCCTGACCGTCGACGCCAGCCTGAGCGGCGTGCTCGACGGCGGCGCGGGGTCGGATGCGCTGGTGGGGCCTGGGCAGAACACGATCTGGGACATCACCGGCAGCGATGCGGGGGCGCTGAGCGACCAGGAGACGGGACAGGCGCTGGCGCAGTTCTCGGGCATCGAGAACCTGACCGGGGCGCAGGACACGGAGGACAGCTTCGTGTTCGAGGCGGGGGGCAGCCTGAGCGGGGCGCTCGACGGCGGTGCCGGCGGTTTCGACGAGCTGTTGATGCGCAGCGCGGGCGGGGCAGCGCTGGTGGTGCCCGACGCGACGGGCGTGGCGAGCTTCGATGCCCGCACGGTGACGTACTCGAACCTGGAGCCGTTCGTGGACGCGAGCGACCCGGCCGCGGTGGCGATCAACGCCACGGCGCTCGACGATGCGCTGGCGCTCGAGAGTGTGGATGCCACGACGATGCAGGTGCGCAGCCTGGGCTACCAGTTTCTGGACGCGGGCGCGCTGGTCGATGCGCTTCAGTTTGCCAATCCGACGACGTCGCTGACGCTCAACTTGAGGGGCGGCGACGACGCGCTCGCGCTGGGCGCGCTGGATCCGGGCTTTGCGGCGCCGGTGACGCTCGCGGGCGGGGTGGGCTCCGACACGCTTGCCGGAGCGGACGCGGCCAATGCATGGGAGATCAACGCCTCGGACGCGGGCACGCTCAACGTCACGACCGGCTTCATGGGCTTCGAGAACCTGAGCGGCGGTGCGCAAACGGACGTGTTCACCCTGACCGTCGACGCCAGCCTGAGCGGCGTGCTCGACGGCGGCGCGGGGTCGGATGCGCTGGTGGGGCCGGCGCGGGACACTGCGTGGTTCGTGACGGGCGCCGATGCGGGCACGGTGACCGACCAGGAAAGCGGCCGCACGCTCGCCCAGTTCGCGGCCATCGAGAACCTCACCGGCGCGGACAACGCCGACGACGGCTTCGTCATCGAGAGCGGCGCCAGCGTGAGCGGCGTCGTGTACGGCGGCGCGGGCGGTGCGGACAGCCTGGTGGTGCGGGGAGACCCTGCCGATGCCTTGATCGTTCCCGACGCGGGCGGTTCCGGAACCGCCACGGTCAACGGAACGACGGTCACCTACGCGGGACTGGACGGTCTCGTCCAGTCACCCACCGCCGTCGACAAGATCATCAGCGGCACCGTGGCGGACGACAATTTCGTTCTGGACGCCGATTCCGGCAGCGCGGGGCATCTGAGGCTGAGCAGCGCGAACCCGAACCTGCTCTTCTGGCTGAACTCCGGGTTCAGCAGCAGCCTGAGCTTCGCGGATCCGACGGGCTCGCTCACCGTGAATCTGAAGTTCGGCAATGACACTCTGACGCTCGATGCGCTCGATCCCGGCTTTACCGGCTCGCTGATCGTCAACGGGAACTTTGGAAACGACGAGGCGGTGGTGGCGGCGGACCTCGTCCTTCCGGGAGGCGATCTGACGATCAATGCCGAGCAAATCACCATAGACGACGGCGTGACGGTTTCGACGCGTCAGGTCGGCGGCAGCCGTACGCCGGACGATCAATTGAATGCCCCATCGACGGGCGACTCCGGAAGCATCTTCTTTTACGCGGTTTCAGGCGGCGAATTGCTGCAGCAGTTCAACCCCTTCGACATCGGGCCGCTTTCCCGGACGTCGAGCATCACCGTTGGAGCGGGCGCCAGGATGCTCGCGCAAGTCGATGCGGCACATGCTGGCGTCTTTGCCGCAGGTGACATCACGCTGGTGGCGCAGGACCAGAACGGCCTCGGTGCAGCCGCAAGCCTGCTCACCGCCTCCGGGCTGCTACCGCTGGAGGGGGTGTACACGAACAGCGCCGAGGTCATCGTGCAGGATGGCGCCAGCATGCAGGGCGCAGACGTCACGCTACAGGCGAAAGCGAAATTCCTGCCGAAACCGGATCTCTCCGACCAGACGGAATCCAACGGCCATCGTTTCGATGCAGCGACGAGCGCGCTCGGCGCGCTCCTGGCCGACCGCCCGCTGCTAAATATCGCCGGTACGTTCGCGGCGGCGCTGAAACCCACGGTAGTGGATTTCATTTCCGGAAAGGTGGGAGAAAAGCTCGCCGGCAACGAGGACGCGCTCAAGATTCCGCTCGTTATCCTCGGCAAATATGCCGACGCGACCGTCGATCTCGGCGCAAATGCGGTGATCGTGAGCAGCGGCAACGTCGTCCTCGAGGCCGATGCGGTCGCCGACGCGACGGCCGAGGTCGACAGCCCGCTTTTCAGCGCCGGCTTCGGCGTGGCGCACAGCGATGCCGAGGTCACGCTCCAGAGCGGCGTTCAGGTGGAGGCCGCCGGCAACGTCACCGCTGCGGCCAACGCGGTGTCCATCGCCAAGGTAGACGCGAAGAGCCAAATCAACGGCACTCCGAAGGGTAAGGTCAGCCTCTCCCGTACCACCGGTTCGCTTGCGTTCACGGAGTCCCAAACGACGGCGCATTCTACCGTTGCGAGCGGCGCGAGCATCACGGCCGGCGGCAGCATCAGCGTGCTGGCGAACGGCGCGAGCACCAACGAGGGCGGCGCGAAGGTCGACATCTTCCTGGACGGCAGGGCCGGAGTGTCTCTTGCAATCGGGATCGCGCATTCGGACATCGGGGCGCGCGTGGACGGCAGCCTGACCGCGAACGCCGCCGACGGCCTCTCGACATTCGATTCGGTCGACTACGTGGCCAACACCATCGCGCTCGGCGGCCACAAGGGGGGATTCGCGCAAGGCGAGGCGGCGCTCTACCGCGAGAACGGGGGCGCGCAAATCGGCGGGCTCGAGGACGGCAAGACCTATTACGTCGTCTCGACGACCGATGCTGCCGGGCTCAAGCTCGCCGCGACGCGCGCCGACGCCCTGCAGGGGATCGCGATCGATCTCAAGCAGCCGACGGGTTCGAGCGTTGTGTCGAACAATAGTCTCGAGCGGCCGCAGCAGGGGATCACGGTCGCGGCAGAACTCGAAAGCGGCGACACGGCGGGCGCGGAATCGGGCATCGGCGGCGTGAACAGGACGACGACGGGCAGGGCCGGAAAAATCGCCGGCGTCGCGGCGGTCCGCTCGTTCACCGAGAGCCTGCCTTTCGGATTCCTCGAAACCATTCGCGGCAAGGTCGAGACGCTAAGGATTGGCGACCAGGTGCAGCTGTCGAAGCCGAGCGACTACAGCCTGGCAGGCGCTGTCGCGTTCTCCTTCGCAAATCACGACGTCGACGCCACGGTGGGCCGCGACGCTTCGCTCAAGTCGCAGGCCGGCATTCTGGTGGAGGCGCGGCAGACGGCCGAGACGCACACCTCCGCGGCAACCTCGATCGACGCCGAAAAATCGGTCAATGCCGGCAAGAAGGGCTCGGCGAGCGTCGCGCTCGGCATCGGCATTTTCGACAATCACGTCCACGCGACCGTGGAAGGGCAGGCGGCGCTCGACGCGAAAGGCGACATCGAGATCCATTCCGAAATTTCCTCGCCGCTGCGTCTGGAGGTCACGAAGGACGATTTCTCGGACCTTGCCGCGATCGGCAACCTGCTGAAGAACACGCTCGACCTGAAGGAGTCACTGTTCAATTCCTGGACGCGCAGCTCGGCCAGTGCGGAGAAGCTCGCGGTCGCCGGCTCGATCAATTTCCTGCATTTCGCCAACGATGCGCAGGCAACGATCGGCGCGGGCGCCCGGATCAACCAGGACGCGCTCTACCAGACCGACACGCAATCGGTTTCGGTCGAAGCCGATGCCACGGTTCAGCTCGTCAACATGTCCGGAGTGTTCGACTTCGAGCTGAGTCCGAGCAAGCTGGCAGATCTCATCCTGTTCGGGGACAGTCTGGGCAACCTGCTCGGATCGGAAGGCGGGCAAAAGGGATTCGGCGGGTCGGTGCTGTGGATGCAGCGCGACGACCGGACCATCGCCAGCATCGCGGACGGCGCCATGGTCCACACCGGCGCGCAGGGCGGGCTGGAGGTGCGCGCCGACGCGAAGCTTCTTGCGCTGGAGTTCGCGCAGTCTGGCGGAGAGGGCGGAACGTTCGGCGCCTCCGGAAGCTTCTCCGTTGTCAGTGGCACGCGCAGCACGCTGGCCTACATGGAAGGCGGCGCGATGGTGACGGGCGGCGCGGTCACCATCGAGGCCCGTGACGACGCCACGCTGGTGAACGGGGTCGGCGGCTTCATCAAGGGCGAGGCCAAAGGCATCGGCGTGTCGGTCGCGATCAACCTTCTGAACCGGGATACGGCCGCCTACATCGGCAACGACGAAGGCTCGTCGGCCTCCACCTCGGGCACCTCGATCGACGTCGCCGGCGGAGTGACGCTCGACGCGCAGGCGACCGGCGACGTTTACGCCGTGTCGCTCGCCGGCGCGCTCGAGAGCAGCAAGCCCGAGCAGGACAACTCGACCGATCCGCTCGACGGCGTTTCGCTTCCCATCCTGTTCGGGGAAATGGAGCCGGAGCAGCCGCAGGCGAAGACCGGGCTGGGCGTTTCCGGCGCCGTGTCGTGGAACTGGATCGCCGACCACACGCGCGCGCTCGTCAACGACACGGGCACGATCAAGGCCAGCGAAGTGGCGCTCACTGCCGGAAACGACACCAGCATTGTCTCGGTGTCCGGAGCGGCGTCGATCGTCAAGGCGCAACCGGAAGACAAATCGACTTCGCTCGCCGGCGCGTTCAGCTTCAACCAGCTCGACATCGAGACGCGCGCGGCCGCGACCGGCGCGCAGCTCACGACGCCGGCCGGCGTCACGCTCGACGCCGATCACGTCGGATCCCTGTTCTCGTTCAGCGCCGGCGGGGCCGGGGCGCCCACGACGAACGGCAAGGCGGGGGCCGGCTCCGTCTCGATCAACCGCATCGTCGACTCCACCGGGGCGATCCTCGACGCCGTGCAGGTGACCAGTTCCGGCGACATCGGGCTGCACGCGACGGATGACGCCCAAATGATCGTCATCGCCGGCGCCGGGAGCTACGGTGCGAACAAGGGTGTCGGCGCCTCGATCGCGCTCAACGGAATCGCGAGCGACACGCAGGCGGCAATTCTCGGGACCGATGCGCGCAGCGCCATCGGCAGCGCGGCGGCGCCGGTCGGCGCGGTGGACATCGCAGCGAGCAGCGATTCGACCATCCGCTCGGTGGCAGTTTCGCTCGGCGCGTCGAAGCAGACCGGCGCCGCGGTCACGCTTTCGCTGAACCTGATCACGAGCGACCCCTTTACCGGCACCGAAAACCGCACCGATGCGGCGATCGTCAACGCCGACGTCTACGCGAGCGGGGACGTCGGCCTTTCCGCGCACGACGACTCGAACATTCAGGCCGTGGCGGGCGCGCTGGGCATCGGGGGCGACAAGCTGGGCTTCGGCGCGGCGCTCGGCTGGAACCAGGTGACCGGCACGGTCGCCGCGCGCGTAGAGAGCGCGACGGTCAGCACGCCCGGCGAGGTCAGCCTCACGGCCGACTCGACCGAGTCCGATCCGTTGGTCGACGGAAAGATCCGTGCGGCCGCTGTGGGCGCCGCAGGGTCGGACGCGACTGCGATCGGAGGGGCGCTTTCGATCAATTTCATTCGCGACACGATCGACGCGCACGTCACAGGGGATTCGACTGTCGCCGCGGACGGCGGCGTGGTCCTGGGCGCTTCGGATGCGTCCGGCATCGGCGCGCTCACGGGCGGCGTGGCGCTCGCGCTCGGCAAGTCCGGCGCCGGGGCTGCCGTCGGAGTGAACGATATCGCCGACTCGGTCGACGCTTTCGTGGACGGCTCGACCATCACCGCCGCCGCGGGTAGCGTGGAGCTGGGCGCGAGCTCGACCGCCGCCATCAGCGCGCTTACGCTGGGCGGCAGCGGCGCCGCGAACTTCGCGCTGGGCGGTTCGGTTTCGACCAACCTGCTGCGCAACTCGATCGGTGCCTACATCTCGGATTCGGCGACCGTGACCGCGCGCGGGCGAGTGGGCGTCACGGCCGCGGACAAGGCCCGCATCCGCGGCGGTGCGGGAGGGATCGCCGGGTCGAAATCCAATGCGGTCGGCGCTGCGCTCGCGACCAACGACATCCTCGACACCACGAAGGCGTACGTCGAGGCCTCCACGGTCACGTCGCAGGAGGCCGACGTCGACGTCTCCGCGACTTCCGACGCGTCGATCGTCGCGGTGACCGTGGGCGGATCGGGGGCGGGAAGCTTTGCGCTCGGCGGATCGATCACGGTCAATATCATTCGCAACGTCACCGATGCCCACGTGTCCGGCGGCGCCGCGGTCGACGCCTTCGGAGCGCTGAACGTCTCGGCCACCGAGGCGCGCAGCAACGAGCATGCCCTAGACCTCGGATTTGATCACGCCTTCTCCACCGGCGACGCGGTGCTCTACGACAGCGGCGAGGGTACGGACATAGGCGGGCTGACGAGCGATCAGACCTACTACGTCATCGTGGACAAGTTCGATGCCAGCCAGGTCAGGCTGGCCGCCAGCCGCGACGACGCCCTCGCGGGGGTCGCAATCAACATCGACCCGTCGGTCGCTACCGGCGCCAGCCACACGCTGACGGCAACGGATACTTTCGATCCGTCCGCCGTGGATGGCAGCGCCGACACGATCGACCTCGGCCCCGACCATGGACTCGTGACCGGAAGCGAGGTCGTTTACGAGAGCAACGGCGGAACCGCCATCGGCGGCCTGACCGACGGCACGCGCTACTTCGCGATCGTCGACTCGAACGGCCCGAGCAAGGTCCAGCTGGCCGCAACCCGGCTCGACGCATTCCTCGGCCATGCGATCGACATCGACCCGTCCGTTGCGACTGGCATGGGCCATGCGCTCGTGCGCGAAACCGCGCCGTTCGACCCGTCGCAACACGTCGCGGTCACCGGCATCGTCGGCCTGGCGGGCGGCATCGCGGGCGCCGGGAAGAATGCGGTCGGAGCCGCGCTGGCCACCAACGATATCGCCGACCAGGTCAAGGCCTATGTCGACGGTGCCGCGGCCACGTCGAGCACCGGAGCCATCAACGTCGAGGCTTCGTCGGACGCGAAAGTCTTCACCTTGACCGTCGGTGGTTCGGGGGCCGGTAGCTTTGCCTTGGGAGGATCGGTCAGCGTGAACCTTATGCTGAACACGATCGACGCCCACATCGCGAACAGCCAAGGGGTCGATCCGCACGGCAACGCGATCCGGGTCGACGCCGCCGGCGACGTGTCGGTGACGGCGACGGATTCGACGCATCTCGACGGCATCTCGGGCGGGATCGGGCTGGCCGGCAGCAACGCGGCGGGCGCCGCGCTGGCGACCAACGACATCCTCGACACGACCAGCGCCTATATCGACGCCTCGCAGGTCGGCACGACGGGCGGCGACGTGCGCGTCGAGGCGACCTCCACGGCCGCGATGCGTTCGCTCACCCTGGGCGGCGCGGGGGCGGGCAGCTTCGCGCTCGGCGGCTCGCTGTCGGTCAACATCGTGAAGAACGAGATCGATGCGCACGTCGGCAATGGTTCCGGCGTGAACGCCGCCGGCGACGTGCTGGTGTGGGCGACGGACGACACTTCGATCCTCGCCGGCGCGGGCGGTTTCGCCGGCGCCGGCTCGACCGCAATCGGCGCTTCGATCGCGAGCAACGACACGGCCGACAGCACGAAGGCGTACATCGCGGGCTCGACGATCGAGGCGGGGGCCAACGTCGAAGTCAAGGCGGATTCGACGGTCGACATTTCCTCGGCCACCGTCAGCGGCGGCGGCGCCGGAAGCGTCAACATCAACGGCTCGATCGCCGTTCATGTAACCCACAACACGACGACGGCCTACCTCGGGGCAGGGGCGGTGGTCAGCGCCGACGGGAACGTGATCGTATCGGCCTCGGACGACCTGTCGATGCTCGTCGGCGCGGGCGCCCTGGGCGGAGCGGGCTCGGCCGCGTTCGGCATTTCCAGCTCCACCGTGATCACATCGAATACGACGGACGCCTACGTCGCAGCGGGCGTGCAGGTGAGCGCGCGCGGCGGGCTCGGCGCGTCCGCCGTGCTCACGGGCACCAAGGCCGCAGACGGGCATAGCGTCGGCGGGCTCGTGGACGGGACCACCTATTACGCCATCGTCGATCCGGCGGACCCCGGCAAGGTCAAGCTTGCGGCCTCCGCGGAGGACGCGCTGCAGGGCAAGGCCATTCACCTCGATCCTTCGGTCGCGACCGGCGGGTCACACCGGCTCGGTACCCCGGGTACGCCGACGAGCGAGCAGCTGGTGTTCGATCCGGCCGCCGACGTCGACGGCGCCGCCGACACCATCTCGGTCGGCAGCGGCAACGGCCTCGCCACCGGCGACGCGGTCGTTTACCACGTGCCGAAAGGCGACCGGCAGACCGAAAGCCGGCGCGGACTCTCCGTGACGGCCGTCTCGTTCGAGGACATCACCAGCGTGGCGGCAGGCGGGCAGGGCGCGGGCAGCGCCGGCGTCGCGGGCTCCGCGACGGTGGCCCTGATCACCGAGACGACCAAAGCGCACATCGATCAAGGTGCGCGCATCAACGTCGACAATACGGGCGCGGGCGCCGAGCAAAGCGTGAATGTCCTCGCCTCGGATCGCACCGCCCTTTTCGGGCTGGCCGGCGCGCTGGGCGGAGGCGGCTCGGCGGGCGCGGGCGCTGGGGCCGACGTGCTGGTGTTGAACAAGGTTACTGAGGCGTTCATTGCCGCTTCCGCGACGGTACGGGCAGCGAACAACGTGACCGTCAAGGCGGTATCAGACGAGACGCAAGCCTCGCTCAGCGCCGCGCTCGGCGCGGGCGGCTCGGCAGGCATCGCGGGCGCGGCGGGCGTGCCGGTTGTCAACATCACGACCCGGTCCTTCATCGGTCCGGACCCGGAGGATACGGCGAGCACAGGCCTGGCGCCGACCACGGTCAACGCCGAAGGCAGCATTGCCATCACTGCGGCCGACCATACGCAGATCGACCTCATCGCAGGAAACATTACGGGCTCCGGCGCGGCCAGCGTGGGCGCCTCGGCCACCGTTCCGGTCGTGCACAAGAAGACCGAGGCGTTCATCGGCCGCGACGCGGTGGTCGACGCGCATGCGAACCGCGCGGCGATCGGCGTACTGAACGGCGACTTCGCCATCAGTTACGAGAACGCCCCGTTTTCGGTCACCGACGTGCCGGCGCCGCTGTTCTTCGTCGGTCACGCGCTGAGCGCGGATCTCAACTTCGACGGCCAGAACGACCTCACCGACCCCTCGCTGTCGCAGCAGCGGATCTCCACCGCGCAGACCGAGCAGATTCAGGGCGTCGCGGTGACGGCGGTCAACCAGGACGACATCGAATCCGCTGCAATGAGCGGCGGCGGCTCCGGCTCGGTGGCGGTCAATATCGGCGGCTCGGTGAGCGTGACCTCGAGCGAGGCGAAGGCGTACGTCGACTCCGGCGCCAGCGTCAATGCCGACACCTCGGGTGCGGGCAGCGCGCAGTCGGTGCTGGTCGCGGCGGGCAACGACTTCTACCACATGGGCATGGCGCTGGTCGCCTCGGGCTCCGGCGTCGTGGCGGTGACGCCGGGCGCGGACGTGACGGTCGTAAACAACCATACCGAGTCGTACATCGCCGCCGGCGCGCGGGTGAGCGCGCTCGGCGACGTCGCGGTGAGGGCGAACGCGCTGGAGCACATCCTTTCGGTGTCCGCCGGCGTCGCGGCTTCGGGCACGGTGGGAGTCGGTGGCGCAGTGTCGGTGATCTCGCTCGACGATGCCACGCACGCCTATATCGGCGGCGGCGCGACGGTCGCCGCTGGCGGTAACGTGCTCGTAGGCGCGGGCGATGCAACCGATGTAGACGTGATCGCAGGAAGCGCGGGTGTGGGCATCGGCGCGGCCGGCGTCGGCGCGTCGGTCGCGGTGATCGTCATCCACAAGGACACGCAGGCGTACATCGACGATCACGCACGGGTCGATGCGGACGCCCAGGGTGGCAGCTTGTCCTGGGTGCTCGACGGGTCCGTGACCGGCGCAGGCGCGTCCACGCTCGCGGACTTCCGCGGCGTTGCGGTGCAGGCGCAGTCCTCGGAGAACGTGTTCAGCCTGGCGGCGACGGTGGGCGCGGGCTTCTACGCGGGCGTCGGCGGGGCGGTCACGGTCGAGGTGATCGACTCGAACACCAGCGCGCACATCGGCGATTTCGCCGTCGTCAACGGCGACCCGGCCGGCGCGGGCGGCGAACAGTCGGTGAACGTCTCCGCCTACAACGATGCGCGCAGCTTCAGCTTCGCGGGCGGGGTGGGCGGAGGAATCGGCGGCGTGGGCGGCGCGGTGGACGTCGGGGTGCTGCGAAACGGGACCTCGGCGTACATCGGGGAACACGCCGAAGTGCACGCCCGGAAGAACGTCGACGTGAACGCCGTGTCGCGCAAACAAGTCGACTCTTTCGTCGTGAGCGCCGCGGCCGGCGTGGTCGGCGGAGTCGGCTCCGTCTCGGTCTGGACGGTCGGCGCACAGTTTGATCCGAGCTACTCCGACGGCGATCAATCGCAGAGCGCGCTCGGCGCAACCGACGTGCAGGGGTTCGCGGACACGATGGCGGGCGGCAGCGATCCGCAGAGCGGCTACACCGCAATGCTGAACGGCTACGCGCAGCCGGCGATCTTCGATCCCGCCGTCGCGGTCGATCCGGCGGCCAATACGATCGATGTGGGCGCTGACCCGCAGCTGCACACGGGCGACGCAGTGACGTATCGCACGGGCGGCGGCGAGGCCGTCGGCGGCCTGGCGGACGGCGCGACGTACTATGTGATAACGACCGACGATCCGCAGAAGGTGCAGCTCGCGGCATCGCGGGAGGATGCTCAGAACGGCACGGCGATCACGCTAGATCCGTCGGTGGCCACCGGCGACCAGCACAGCCTGGGCTCGGCGACCTCGGATGCCACCGGCAACGCAGGATCGGAAGTGAACGGCTCGGCGCCCTCCGGTGCAGTGACGGACGCGACCGCAAGCACCGCTACGCCGCCGGGCACGACGGCGTTCGTCGCCGCCGGCGCGACGGTCGTGGCGGGTGGCAGCGTCGGCATCCGCGCCGCGGAAGACCTGCGCTTCGACGTGATCGCGGGTAGCGCGGCCGCCGGGGCAGGCGGGATCGGCGGCTCGATCGCGGTGGCGAACCTGAGCAGCAACACCGACGCCCACGTCGCGGGCGGGGCAACGATCGGCGCCGGCGGCATGCCGGGCGACGACATACTCGTATCGGCGATGTTGCACGAAGCCGCGACCGGGTATGCGTACGCCGGACAGGCCGGCGGCGCGGCGCTCGGCGCACAGGTCGTCGTCATTCACGACACCAGCGCACAATCGGCCTACGTCGAGGCCGGCGCGCAGCTCGGCAACGCGGATGGCGTGACGATTTCGGCCGTGGCGGATCGCAGCGTGCAGGCCTCGGCCGTCGGCGGCGGGATCGGCGGCGCGGCGGCCGGCGCGGCGGTGGCGGTGGCAGATGTCGGCGGCGCGACCCGTGCCTGGGTGGCGGACGCGATCATCGGCATCGGGTCTTCGGCGCCGACGGTCGGGAGCGTCACGGTGTCGGCCGACAATACCTCGACGGCGGGTGCGGTGTCGATCGGAGTATCGGCCGGAGCCGGCCTCGCGCTCAACGGGTCGGTCGCAACGGCGAAGGTCGATCCCACGGTGCAGGCCTTCGCCGGCGCGGGCGCCGGGATCGCGGCGCTTGGCGACATCGCTGTGGATGCACGCTCGGAGTCGGCAGTAAGCGCCGACGCGCTCGGCGTCGCGCTGAGCGCCAACGGCGGCGTGGGAGCTTCGGTCGCGGTTGCGACCATGGCTCCTGACCTCTCGGCGTATATCGGGCAGAACGCGATCGTGAGCGCCGGAAGCGACCTGAGCGTCCGGGCGCGCAGCAACACCGACAAGAACGGTGTGCGGCTCAACAAGGGCGCGCGCGCGTCCGCGACCTCGGGCTCCGGCGGGATCGCGATCGGCGGCGCGGGCGCGTTCGCGACCGCGAACATCACGCCGGATGTGGAGGCTTTCGTCGCCTCGGGTGCGCAGATCGCGGCGGGCAGCGACCTGGCACTTGTCGCGCAGTCACAGAGCCTGGCGCCGACGACCCGGATTCCCGATCCGCTCCACGCCGGGCAACAGATCAATATTGCCGGCGCGCAGGCCAGCGGGGCCGGCTTCGGTTCGCTCGGCGTCGGCGTCAGCGTCGCGGAGGTCGCGATCGGGGGCAGCGTTTCGTCGCACGTGGACGGCGCGACGGCCAGCGCGGGCCGCGACATGCTGCTCACTTCGGACTCCGGCGCGGGCGCGAGCGCCGTGGCGCAGGCGGTCGGCGGCGGCATCGCGGGCGGCGCCGGCAACGGGGCGACGGTGACGATCGACCCGGACATCTCCACGTCGATCGGCTCCGGCGCCAGCGTCGAGGCGGGTCGCAACCTGGCGCTGAGCTCGAGCGCCGAGGACAGCGGAAACTCCGAGGCGCATGGCGTCAGCGCAGGGGGCTTGGCGATCGGCGTTTCGCTCGCCAGCACCAATATCGCACCGAGCCTCACGACCGAGATCCTTTCCGGCGCGCACGCCGGAGGCGACATCAGCCTGCGCGCGCTGCACAACGTCGGCGCCGGCGGGGAATCGCTCGACAAGAGTGCGCTTGCCAACGCGTCTGCTTCCGGCGGAGGAGCCCTGTCGGGCAGCGGAGCCGATGCGACCGCCAACGCGACCGCGACGCTCAGCGCCGCGGTCGGCGGCGGGAGTTACGTCGCCGGTGGCGACGTGACGATTCAGTCTCTTTCTCACGACGACGCGTCGGCCACCGCCGGCGGCGCCTCGTACGGCGCATTGGCGGTCGGGGCGAGCATCGCGGACGCGATGGCGGGCGGCGATCTCGGGGCGGGCGTCGGGTCGGGCGCGAGCGTAACAGCCGGCGGCGATGTCGTCGTTCGGTCCTTCTCGGACGTGCGATCCGCAGCGACCGCGCAAACGTCCGGGGGTGCCCTGGTCGGCGGGACCGGCTCGGACGCGACCGCAACGAACGCGGTCGGCATCTCGGCCTATGCGGGCGACGGCGCCAGTATCGCTGCGGGCAACGACGTCGCGTTCTCGTCCGTCTCGGCAAGCACCGCGCAGGCCGATGCGACCGGCAAGGCATACGGAGTTGCCGCGGGCGGGCTGACGTCGGCGACATCCAGTCTCACGAACGACAACCGCGCCTACACCGGCAGCGACGTCTCAGTCGCCGCGGGTCGCGACATCACGCTCTCGGCGCAGACGACGATCGACGGCACGACCGGCGTGACAGGCGGCGCGGGCGGGGCCTTCGCCGGCGCGAGTACGAGCGCGACGACCACCGTCGATGATCTCACCTCGGTCGCCGTGGGTGCCCGCGGCACGCTCGCCGCGGTCGGCACGCTGCTGGCGGAGGCGCTGACGGGCATCGATGCCCACAGCTCGGCGGGCATCGAGACGGGCGGCGCCGCAACCTACAACCAGACCAAGTCCACCACCGCGGTGGACTCGCACACGGTGGCCGAAATAGGCGCCGACGCGAACCTGATCGGCGGCAGCGTCGAGATTCACGCCCAGGTCACGAAGCTCGACGCCGACGGCAGCGCCTACTCCAAGACCTTCGCAGCGACCTCCACTTCGGAGGCGCAATCGCTCGTCGACGTGACATCCCGCACCGACGTGATCGTCGACGGTGGCGCCATTATCACCGCTGCGCAGCGTCTTGAGATCATCTCGCGCCAGGACGCCGTGAGCGCGAACAGCGACGCCAACGCCAAGACCGCGGGCGCGACCGGAACGGTCAGCGCAACGGGGCACAACGAGACCGATCTCGATTCCAACGTCGACATCCGCGCCGGATCCCGGCTGGTCTCGGACGACGTCTTCGTCCAGGCGGCGTCGCCGAAGAGCGATTCGACCTACGGAAACACGGCGGACGCCAACGCGGCGACCGTAGTGCAGACGATCGTGGAGACGGTGAAGAAAGTCGAGAAGGTAACGAGCAAGATTCCGATCATCGGCTGGATCGTCAAGTGGGTCACGAAGTGGGTCACGACGGTCACGCAGGTCGTGCTGCACAGCGACGAGTCTTCGCACCTCACGGGCGCATTCCATAGCGACAACCTGGTCAACCTGGACGGGGACATCTTCCAGGGCGCTTCCAGCAGCCCAAGGCTGGTCATCGGCCTCGACGGCAGCCTCGATGCGGTTGGGGTCGCCGCTCAGATCGTGGGCAACGAGATCGACGTCGCGGACATCACCGGCGGCCAGGGCTCGGGCAGCATCGTTCTCAGCTCGCCGGGCGGTGCGCTAACGGGTGACGGGACGATCCACAAGAACTCGAATTTCGCGACGGTCACGATCATCAACAACTCGAACCTCGACCTGAAGATCAACGACATCAGCTCGATCAATTCCAATTCGGTCGAGGCCGACCTGCAGATCGAAAGCGATCCGGCGCAGGACACGTCCTCGTTCTCCATCGTGTCCGATCTTGGTTCGGGGTTGAGCGCCCCCGAGATCCTGATCCGGAATAACACCGCGTCGGATATCCTGCTCGCCGGGGAAATTCAGAACCCGACCGGCGTGACCACGGTTCTCAATCAGGGCGGCGACATACTGGGACTCTCGGGCGCCTTCGTCGAGGGGCACGAGGTGACGTTGCAGGCCGACGCCGGGCAGATCGGGGGCGCGGGCGAGAGCCTGGAGGTCCGGCTGTACGCGAACGCCGAGCACGCGACACTGAACGCGCTCGCGGAGGGGGCGATTGATCTCGACACGCGCCTGCTCGAGATCGGCGAATCAGGCACGCCGCCGCCGGCCGGCTATACGATAGTCGGCGCGGATCTCGTAAGCGTCACCGCCGGCGGCGACATAAACGTCCATGCGTTGCAATCCCAGGTTCTCGTTCCATCCAACGATCCCGGGGGCGAGGCAACGCTGATCGACGTCGACGGCGTCTACGATCTCATCGACGTGTCGTCCAGCGACGGCAACGTGACCGTTACGTCCGATGCGGGCGACCTGGAGGTCGGGCTCATCCACGCCGGCGGCACGGCGACCCTCTCGGCGTCCGGGGCGATCCGCGACGACGACGCGAGCGGCGCGACCGACATCGCAGCCATGGGCGCGGTGCTTAGCGCCGGCAGCGACATCGGCGCGGCCGACAATGCGCTCGAGACGATGCTTTCCGAGTTGCACGGGGAAGCGCAAAGCGGCGGGGTCTGGATCGACAACGCCGGCGCGCTGACCGTTTCCGACATCAGTGCGGCAGGCGAGGTGGATGTCTCGACGCACAGCCCGCTCACCGTCGCCGGTGCCGTCACCGGGGACGCAGTGACGCTCGCAGCCAGCGGCGAACTGACGGTGCTGACCGGTGCGTCGATCACTTCGACCAGTGGCGACGTCACGCTGAACGCGGGCGAGAACCTGGTCGTCGAGGCCGGCAGCACGGTGCATTCGGCCGGCGCGGTGGTGCTGCGCGCGGGCGGGGTCCTGCAGATTTCGGGCATGGTGACCGGCGCCTCCATGTCGATCGGCGGTGACGACGGCGACAACGTGATCGTCATCGCTCGTCTGTCGACCGATACCGAGATCGATACCTACGGCGGCAACGACATCATCCGCATCGGCAGCAACGCTTCGGCCAGTTCGAACGTCGGCGGCACGCTCGACGCGATCAACGCGGTGCTCACGATCGACGCGGGAGAGGGAACCGACGCCGTCAGCGTCGACGACAGCGGCGCTGCCGCCGCGCGCTCCGGGACCTTGAGTGCAACCGAGATCACCGGGCTCGGGATGGGCGCCGGGCGGATCGAGTACGCGCATGTCGAGCAGCTTTCAATTTCCCTGGGAACGGGCGACGACGCGTTCGCGGTGACCAGCACGCATATCGGCACGGCCGCGGCGCTTGATGGCGGCGTGGGCAACGACACCGTCACCGTCGGCAGCCTCGCGCCAGCGATGGGGGGTACCGTGAACGCGATCGACGGACCGCTCGCGATCGACGGCGGAGGCGGAGAGGACACGCTCACCGTCGACGACAGCGGTGACGGCGCGGCGAACATCGGCACGGTCACCGCGAGCGCGATTGCGGGCCTCGGGATGAGCGGCGGCATCGGCTACGGCGAGATGGAGACGCTCCAGATCCTGCTTGGTTCGGGGGATGACATGCTCGACGGGTCGCGCGCCACGCTCGGGCTCACGGTCTCCGGCGGCGGCGGCAACGACACGATTATCGGCGGCCTGGGCAACGACAATCTCTCTGGCGGTGCCGGCGACGACGTGATCCTCGGCGGCCCCGGGGTGGTGACGCGGGGCGCCACCAGCGAGGTGCTGCTGCTCGACGAGGCCGTCGTCGTCGGTTCGATCCCGCTTTCGGGACCGAATGTTCCGCATGGGGACCCCGCGGTCGTCGACGCGCTGGTTGGCGCTGACCTCGCGCTCCTCGCCGGCGGAGCCGACCCGCAGGCGCTGCTGCTCGACCTCCTGCCCGACGGCAACGACGTACTGAGCGGGGGCGACGGCAGCGACGCCCTGTACGGTGGGCGCGGCGACGACGTGCTGAGCGGGGGCTCGGGCAACGACTTCCTCTCGGGCGGTACCGGAAACGATAGCGTGGATGGCGGCGAGGGCAACGACACCCTGGTCGGCGACGACGCGTTCATCGATTCGCCCTCCGCCGGGATGCCGCAGGTCGCCCACGGGCTGCGCATGCCTGACGGCACGGTGATCGTGCCGCTTCTGCAGGCACGGCCTGGCCGCGCCCCTCTCACCCAGGGCGAACTTGCGCTGCAGGCCTCCGACACTGTCGAAGTGATCACCGACGTCGCGCACCACCTCGACCTGCTGCCGGGCAACGACACGCTCGCCGGCGGCAGTGGCGACGATGTGGTGGTCGGCGACGACCTGGTGCTGAGCGCGCCGGAGGTGCGCTTTGATTCCGCGAGCATGGCGGGCGCGCTCGCGCATGCGCACGACCTGCTTCAAACGGTGGACGCATTCGCCGGCATGGTGCGTGCGCAGTCCTGCCTGGCTGATGGTCCATGGGGCCACGGAGGCAAGGATCATCACGCCTCCAGCGTGATCGACCACGTCTACAACGTCGGCAACGATGTGCTCGACGGCGGAGCCGGCAACGACGTGCTGATCGGCGACGACAGCGTGGCGATCGCGCCGTCAATCGGGCTACCGGTCGACCTGAGCGAAGGCTTCGAGCACCTCCAGCGCCATCTGGCCGCCGCCGGTGACCACCTGGTCGATGCGCTGGAGAATCTGGCACAGATCGAGCAGCGCCTGCGCGACGTCGTCTTGCAGGTCACGCACCATCACCATGTCGACAGCGTGATCGAGCGCCATGTCGACCTCATCGTGTCCGGCAACGACGTGCTCTACGGCGGCGAAGGAAACGACCTGGTCATTGGCGACGCGTTCGTGCAGCGTCTAGCGACGGTCACGCTGCTGCCCGCGGTCGGCGCCGGCAACGGTGGCGGCGACTGGCACGGCAAGCACCGGCACCACTTCGACATCGATCGTCGCGCCCAGAGCCGGCCCGATACCGTCGCGAGCGGCGCCGACACGATCTACGGTGGCGCCGGGGACGACATCCTGTGGGGCGATAACCTGGTGATTGCCGGCGGCACGATCATGCGGGCACCGGGGCTCGGCAACCGCGAGTTCTACGCGGCGCGCCACGAGGCGCTCGAGGGCATGGAACAGCTGACCATGCTCGACGACGCGGCCTGCGAGCGCGGCGGCGGCGACACGATCTACGGCGGCGAGGGCGAGGACTGGCTGATTGGAGGCGGGGGCAGGGACCATCTTACCGGCGGACCGGGCAGGGACCGTGTCCACCAGGGCGAGAACGAATCGCGGGAGTTACGGGGCCTGGTCGGCGCCAGGATCGACTGGCAGGCGGCTGCGACCGGCGGCTGGGCGGTCAAGCTGTCGCCCTACGCTGCCGACCGGCCGTTCCAATGCTACGTGCCGCGCTTTGCGGAGTTCGATCTAAAGCCGCGCGACCGCGACCGTCGCTGATTCCGGAGCGCGCGTTTCGTCGTACTTGCTGCCCTTGGGCGGCGCCGGGGGCGGTGCCCGCTTCTTGCCGCGCACCGCCTGGATCGTGGTCGTGATCTTCACCGGCGTGGTCCCGCGCCGGTTGTCGAGCACCAAGTAATAGTCGTCGGTCTCCGGAATTACGATCCTGAAGGACAATTTGCGCTCGAGCACGCCGCGGAACACGGCGTCGGAGGATTTCGTCCTGATCTGCTTCGCGCTCTTCAGCGCCACGACCAGTCTGCCCGAAGCGCTGATGGCGATGCCGATCAGCGTGCCACGGGGCAGGTGGCGCAAGCGCACCGACTTGGCCTTTCCCTGCGGCACCTCGATTGTCACCTGCGCGGTCGCTGCCAATGCCGGCTGCGGCAAGCCGGCGAGTAGTACCGCGCAGCCCAGCGCGAGCAGTTGCGCTAGAACCGCACGCGGCATTTGATCCCCGCAGGAATGCGGGCGCCGGGATTCGGGAGCCGCAGGCGCACGCCGAAGGTGCCGCTCGCGGCGTCCACCACCGGGTCGACAATCTCGACCCGCGCGGCGTGCTTGCCGCCCACCGGCTCCTCTGGGAAAACTACGGCGCGCTGCCCGACCTTGATGCGGCCGTACTGGCTTACCGGCAGCACCAGCTCGACGTTCAACGGATCAACCTCGACCAGCTTCATGATCGGGTCTTTCTGGTTCGAGCTCATCAGATCGCCCGGCCTCAGCATAACCTCGACCACCACACCGTTCACCGGGCTCCTGATCGAGCGCTGCGCGAGCACCTCCTCCGCGCGTTTGACGTCGAGCTGTGCTAACCGCCGGTTCTCGGTTGCCGCGCGCAGCTGCTCGAGAGCCAGGCGGTATTCGGCCTGCGCCTCGTCTCTCGCGTTGACCGACACGAAGTTCTTCTTCTCCAGCTCTTCGGCGCGTAGCCACTTCTTCTTCGCCAGATCGACCCGCGCTTCGGCCGATCTGAGCTCGCCCACCATCGCTGCACGCGAGCGCGCGAGATCCAGCGCGGCGCGCTCGGGACCGGAAGACAGGGTCGCGATCAGTTGCCTCTTTTTCACCTTTTCGCCGCGCTGAACGTACAGTTTGTCGATGATGCCTTCGACGGACGAGCGAACGTCGACGCTCTGTCGTGCTTCGATCAGGCAGTCGTACTCCTGCGCGGACTGGGCCGCAGCAGGGGCGGCGGCAACAAGGGCGCAGCCGGCGAGGAGAAGGAGAACAACGTGCTTGATCAAGGCGAGCTGTTGTAGGCAAAGCCAGAGTTTAGCGGATTCATCCGCGCACGCGGCGGTAGCGCTGCAGCAGCGCCGCGGTCGAGCTGTCGTGGGCTTGGGCGGACTCGTTCGCCTCCCGCAGCTCGCCTGCGATGCGCTGCGCCAGGACCTTGCCCAGCTCAACGCCCCACTGGTCGAAGGAGTCGATGTTCCAGACCGCGCCCTGGGTGAACACGCTGTGCTCGTAGAGCGCGATCAGCGAGCCCAGGGTACGAGGGTCGAGCCGTTCGGCGAGGATCGTGTTGCTAGGCCGGTTGCCTTCGAAGTCGCGCTGCGGCGTCTTGTCGTCAGCCTTTTTGCCGAAGGCGAGCGCCTCGGCCTGGGCGAACATGTTCGCCATAAGCAGGTCGTGGTGGCCGTCGAGCGGATTGAGCGGCTTGCAGAAGCCGATGAAGTCGCACGGCACCAGGCGCGTGCCCTGGTGCAGCATCTGGTAGAACGAGTGCTGGCCGTTGGTGCCCGGCTCGCCCCACACCACGGGCGAGGTCTGGTAGTCGACGCGCGAGCCGTCCAGCGTCACGTGCTTGCCGTTGCTCTCCATCACCAGCTGCTGCAGGTAGGCGGGCAGGCGCGCGAGGTACTGGTCGTAGGGCAGCACCGCGGTGCTCTGCGCGCCGAAGAACTCGTTGTACCAGAGCGAGATCAGGCCCATCAGCGCCGGCAGGTTCTTCTCCAGCGGCGCGGTGCGGAAATGGCGGTCCATGGCGTGGAATCCGGCCAGCATGGCGCGGAAGTTCTCCGCCCCGACCGAGAGCATGAGCGACAAGCCGACCGCCGAGCCGAGCGAATACCGTCCGCCGACCCAGTCCCAGAAGCCGAACATGTTGTCCGTGTCGATACCGAACTTCGACACCTCGGCGGCGTTGGTCGACACCGCGACGAAGTGGCGCCGCACCGCCCGCTCGTCGCCGAGGGCCGCCAGGCTCCACGCGCGCGCGCTGCGCGCGTTGGTGAGCGTCTCCAGCGTGGTGAAAGTCTTCGAGCAGACGATGAACAGGGTCTCGGCGGGATCGAGGTCGCGGGTGGCCTCGGCGAAGTCGGTGCCGTCGACGTTCGAGACGAAGCGGAACGTCATCTCGCGCAGGCTGTAGTGGCGCAGCGCCTGGCAGGCCATCGCCGGCCCGAGGTCCGAGCCGCCGATGCCGATGTTCACGACATTGCGGATGCGCTTGCCGGTGTGCCCGAGCCAGCGCCCTTCGCGCACCGCTTTGCTGAACGCCTCCATCCGGTCGAGCACCGCGTGCACGCCGGGCACCACGTTCTTGCCGTCGACCAGGATCGATTCGCGCGCCGGCGCGCGCAGCGCCACGTGCAGCACCGGCCGGTCCTCGGTGAGGTTGATCTTCTCGCCGCGGAACATCGCCTCGATGTGCGTGCGCAGGCCGCGCGCCTCGGCCAGCTTGAACAGCAGGCGCAGCGTCTCGTCGCTGATGCGGTTCTTCGAGTAGTCGAGGTAGAGGCCTTCGGCCTCGACGGCGAGGCGCTCGCCGCGGCCCGGGTCCTCGGCGAACAGCCGGCCGAGCTGCGCCTCGCGCATCTCCCGCGCGTGCTCGGCGAGCGCCTTCCAGGCGGGGTCCTTCGTCAGTGCTTGATTCATGATGATGCTCCTTCTCGTGCCGGCAGGATACCGAGCTCGCCCAGGGCGCGCTCCATCAGCGCTTCCCAGCCCCGGTTCGCGGCCGGGCTCGCCGGGCTCGGATGCGGCACGCTACCGAGCCTGACGCCGGTTGGCGCGAGCGCGGCTGCGGCGCGTCCGGCGGCGAAGCCTCCAATTCCGACCACGTGCCCGGGGCGCAGTTCCTCTACGCTTGCGCGCAAAGCCCGATCGCAGGCAGCGAACAGGCGCTCGCGCTCGGCGCGCGGCAGCTTGTCGGGAGTGAGATTGCGCCCGCCCGCTTCCATGAAAGACAGCGGGCAGTAGTTTGCGACGAAGAAGCGATCGAAGAAGCGCTCCGGCGTTCCGAACCTCGCGCGCGCCCAGCCCCACAGCCTGCGTCCGCTGACTTCGCCGCGCGGGCAGGCGAAGCCCTGCACGGGGCGCTTCGGATGCTCGTGCGCCGGACGGCCGACCGGCGCCTCGATACCGAGCCAGTCGCGCACCATGCCGACGTCGCCGAACGGCACGCCGGTCTGCGCCATGCCGAAGGGCCCCGGGTTCATTCCCAGCAGCACCACTTCGCGCGGCCCCCTGCCGTAACGCTCGAGGTACTCGCGGTGCGGGGCCCAGGCGTACTCGAGCGGGTCGTAGACGTAGGCCACCGGCGGCGCGAACCGTAGCGCCTCCACCTCGTGCCGCAGCGCCAGCGCCGCTTCGACCAGCCCCATCTCAGGCGCTGCGCGTCATCGAGCGTCGCCGCCGCTCGAGCCACCAGCCCGCCTGCACCGGCCAGGATTCGAACTCGCCCTGCAGTCCGAGGGCGGCTTCCGCATGCAGCGCCCAGCTCGGGTCGTAGAGCGCCTCGCGCCCGACCGCGATCAGGTCGGCCTGACCCGCCTCCAGAACCGCCTCGGCCTGCTGCGGCTCGAGGATCAGCCCCACCGCCATCGTCTTGACGCCCGCGTCGCGCCGCACGCGCTCGGCGTAGGGCACCTGGAAGCCGGGGCCGCGCTTGACCCTGGCCGCGGTCGCCGACCCTGCCAGGCCCCCCGAGGAGCAGTCGATCACGTCCACGCCGCGCGCGGCGAGCTCGCGCGCCAGGACCACGGTGTCCTCGATCGTCCAGCCGCCTTCGAGCCCGTCGACGGAGGACACGCGCACGAAGAGCGGCTTGTCCTGCGGCCAGACCTCGCGCACCGCTTCGGCCAGCTCGAGCGTGAAGCGCATGCGTCCGGCGAGGTCGCCGCCGTAGCGGTCGTTGCGACGGTTCGACAGCGGCGAAAGAAACTCGTGTCCGAGGTAGCCGTGCGCCGAGTGCATCTCGAGCACGTCGAAGCCCGCCTCCAGCGCGCGCCGCGTGGCCTGACGCCAGGCGTCCTGCAGCGCGCGGATCTCGGCCACGCTCAACTCGTGCGGCATGAGCCAGCCCTCGTCCAGCGGCAGGGCGCTCGGCGCCACGATCTCCCACGGCAGATCGCCGCGCGCGCGGTCGCGCTCGTCGAGCGGACCGTTGCCGTGCCAGGGGCGCTGCATGCTCGCCTTGCGCCCGGCGTGCGCGAGCTGAACCGCCGGCACCGCGCCGTTGGCGCGCAGGAAGTCGGCCACGCGGCGCAGTCCCGGGATCTGCGCGTCGGCCCACAGGCCGAGGTCGCCGTGGGTGATGCGCCCGCGCGCCTCGACCGCGGTCGCCTCGGTGAATACCATCGCCGCGCCGCCCAGCGCGAAGCGTCCCAGGTGAACCAGGTGCCAGTCGTTGGCGTGGCCGTCCACGGCCGAGTACTGGCACATCGGCGAGATCACGATACGGTTCTTGAGCGTCACGCCGCGCAGTGCGACGGGCGTGAACAGTTGGGGTTTGCTCGCCATGGAGGTCCTCCGCTTCGGATTGGGCCGGGAGTGTATCCGGCGCGGGCGGGCGAAGCCAGCGAAGCTGTCCCGTCCGTCAGGTGGGGCGCGGGGCGCGAGACTAAAATCACGCCACCTCGTCAGCGGACCATCCATCCGGGACAGTATTGTGCGTTTGTCGCTACTACGCCTGATTGCCAGCGCGGCGCTGGGATGGGCGTTTGCCGCGCACGCCGCACCGGCGGACGACGTCAGGCGCCTGGTGGAGCGGGGCTTGGCGGACCAGGCCTTTGCGATCGGCGCGCGGCACCCCGAGCTACAGGGCAACGCGGAATTCGACTACTACTTCGGCGTGGCGGCGATCGAAAGCGGCCGCGCGGGGGCGGGCGTGCTCGCACTCGAACGCTACCTGGCGCGCTTTCCGCGCAACGACGACGCGCGCATGCGTCTGGGGCTGGGCTACCTCGAGCTTGGCGAGGAGGTGCGCGGGCGTGCGGAGCTCGTGCGCGCGCTGCAGAGCGAGCCGCGCGCGGACACGCGCAGCGTGATCCGAAGCTATCTCGACCAGGTCCGCGTGCGCGAGCCGCGCGAGCGCAGCAGCGCGAAGGCCTATTTCGAGGCTGGCGCGGGCACGGACAGCAACCTGAACGCCGGCGTTCCGAGCGGCGCGCTCGGCTTGAAGCTGCCCGGCACGGTGCCGCTGCCGGCGGGCGGACCGCGCACGCGCGGCGATTTTGCGGCGTACGCGGCCGGCGGCGCGCTGAGCCGCCCGCTCGGGCCGGGGGCGACGCTGTTCGGCGCTGTCGCGCTCGATTCCCGCAACTACGCTTCGCGGCGCGACGCCGATTTCCTGCACGCGGGCGCGGCAGGCGGCGCGAGCTTCGCCAGGAGCAGCGACTTGTATCGCGTCGCGCTGGCGCAGAGCACGCTGTGGATCGGCGGGGCGCGCTTGCGCAGCGCCGCGGGCGTGGGCGGCGCGTGGCGCCACAGCTTGGACGAGTTGCGCCGCGTGCAGCTGTCGGCGCATTGGGCGCGCGAGGATTTCTTCGGCGCCGAGGCGGCACGCGGCGCCGACTACGCGGCGCTGGGGCTGGATTACCGGCAGCTGGTCATCGCGGGGTGGCGTCCGGTTCTGACGCTCGGCGCGAGCTACGGCGACGAGCACAACGCAGAGCAAAGGCCCGACCTCGGGCGGGCGCTCTACGGCTTGCGCGCAGGAATCGAGATCGCGCCCGCGGCGCGCTGGGGCCTGAGCGCCCGCTTGTCCTACCTCGAGAGCCGCTACGACGGTCCCGATCCGGTTCTCGGCGGCAAGCGCACGGACCGCTACGCGCAGCTCGAAGCCGCGGCGACCTATCTGCTCGACCGCAGCTGGAGCATGCGCGGCGAGCTGCTGGTTGCCGACAACCGCTCGACCCTCCAGCCGTACCGCTACACGCGCGCGCTCGGCGCCGTAAAGCTGCGCTACGAATTCAATTAGGCGCTCATCGGTTTGAAATACCATGGTGCGGGTGCGAACCACCCGGAGCGGGACATGGAGCGGCAGGACGCGAGCGTGACGATCAAGGTGTGGGACGCGCCGGTGAGGCTGTTCCACTGGCTCCTGGTGGCGCTGGTCACGCTGTCGGTGAGCACGGGCTATCTCGGCGGCAACCTGATGCGCTGGCACATATGGTCGGGTTGCGCGATCCTCGGCCTGCTGATCTTCCGTCTGTTGTGGGGCTTTGCCGGCAGCAGCACCGCGCGCTTTTCCAATTTCGTGCGCGGTCCGCGCGCCGCGCTCGGTTATGCGCGCGGGCTGCTTTCGCGCAGGCCGTCGCATACAGCGGGCCACAACCCGCTCGGCGGCTGGATGGTCGTGCTGCTGCTCGCGTCGGCGTTGCTTCAGGCCGGCACCGGGCTGTTCTCGAACGACGACATCGCGACGGAAGGGCCGCTCTACGACAAGGTCAGCAAGGCGACTTCTGACGCCATCACCGCCGTGCACACGGCGAACGCCGTGGTGCTGCTCGTGCTGATCGGACTGCACGTCGCGGCGGTGCTGTTCTACTTCTGGTACAAGCGCGAGAACCTGCTCCGGCCCATGTTCACCGGCACCAAGCGGGTGCGGGCGCAGGCGCTGCCCCCGGTGCGCTTCCCGGGGGTGTTGCGCGCCCTGGCGCTCGCCGCGGTGGCCGCGGCGGCGCTGTACGCGATCCTGAATTTCTAGCCGTTAGTTACTTGGCGTGGAAGTCGTCGTGGCAGCCCTTGCACGCCTTGCCCACGCCGCCCGCCGCGGACTTCATCGCGTCCTCGTCGCCCGAGCGCGCGGCCTGGGCGAGCTTCACGATCGCCTCGTTCGCATGCTGTGCGGCCTGCTTGAACTTGGCCGGCTTGCTCCAGATTTCGGGCTTGGCGTTGGTGTAATCGGCGATCTTCGAGCCGGGGATGGGCTTGTCGGTCCCCTTGGGGAAGAAGCGGCCGGTCGGGTTCATCTCCCACACCGACTCGAGCCGCAGCGCGTTCGCGCTGAACACTTTCTTGTCGAACGGGATCTTGCCCTGGGCCATGGCGGCGATCGGGCCGAAGTTGAGGCCCATGACGCGCATGATCGACTGACGCGCGTGGATCGCATCCTCCGGTTTCATCGCCGCCATCGCGATCGAAGTCACGCCCGCGGCGGCGAAGATCAGACCCATGGCCAGGTGCTTGGTATTTCTATTCATCGGAGAGTTTTCCTCGGCAGTTGGCTTACGGGGCCCCATGCCCCGCTGTCAGACTAACAGGATGGCATGCCGGACTATTCCAGGTCCTGAAGCAGGCTTGCGCCTGCCGCGCACCATTCCGGGGCGGTGGGTTCAGGCGACGCCCAGTTGCAGGGCCCAGGTCCTTGAGAGCCGCTCGCGCACGGCCGCGTCGCGCAGGCTGCCGCTCAGCTCGGCCGGGTCCACCGCCAGCACGTAGGCCTGCCAGCCTTCGTCGGTCGCGCGCTCGACGCGCAGCCTCCAGCCGGCGATTCCGGCCTCCAGCCGGTAACCGAAGGCGCGCGGGCAGACGTCGTGCAGGATGCGCTCGGCGCCTTCGCTGGCGTTGCGGACGGTGCTCGAGAAGGGTGGCATACGACCCGAGAGGAGCAAATTTCGGGCCCGCCGGCAGGTTCTTGGTGGGCGGTACTGGGATCGAACCAGTGACTTCCACCGTGTGAAGGTGGCACTCTACCGCTGAGTTAACCGCCCCGCGTGTGTCGCGCCGCGTGGGGAGGCCGGATTTTAAGCGGCCGCGCGGGGCGCGGCAAGTCAGCCGAACTTGGCGAGCAGGGCGGCGGCCTGCTGCACGCGCTCTTCGCTACCGGGCTTCGTGCCGGCGGACTTCTCCGGCACGGCCTGGATCGCGCACGCGAGCACGCCGAAGAACGCCTTGTCGAGCGCGCGCCGCGCGGCGGAGAGCTGCTGGGTCACCTTCTCGCACTCGGCGCCAGCCTCGATCATGCCTTGGATGCCGCGCAGCTGCCCCTCGACGCGCTTCAGGCGCAGCACCAGGTCCTTCTTGTGGCGTTCGTCGCGGATCACTGCCATGGCGGTCTCCTCACCGATGCTATATACCCTACCCAGTATACATGCACCGGCCTTGATCTGGGGCAAGAAGCCGCCACCGCAAAGAGGCAGCATGAAGCGGTTCAAAGCGGGGGCTTGAAATACTATACTCCCCATAGTATATTACGGGCGGGCCGGGACGACCGGCGCATCCACCCTTATGAGGAGAATCGCATGACCGTAGAGAGACTGATTCGCATCTTCGCCGGCGCCTTCGTGCTGCTTTCGCTCGCCCTCGGCGTGTCCGGCAGCCCGCTGTTCGTGAGCCACAACTTCCTCTGGTTCACCGCCTTCGTCGGCGCCAACCTGCTGCAGAGCGGCTTCACCCGCTTCTGCCCGCTGGAAATGATCCTGCGCCGCCTGCGCGTCGTGGCGGCCTGAGGCCATGGACACCGTCCAGGTCGCCTGCCCGCATTGCCTGACGCCCAACCGCGTCCCGGCTGGGCGCCTGGGCGAGGGGCCGAAGTGCGGCAAGTGCGGCACGCCGCTGCTCGACGGCGTACCGCTCGCGCTCGACGAGGCCTCGTTCGACGCCTTCGTCGGGCGCACCGACCTGCCCGTGCTGGTCGACTACTGGGCGCCGTGGTGCGGCCCCTGCCGGGCCATGGCCCCCCATTTCGAAAGAGCCGCCGGCGATCTGCGCGACAGCGTGCGCTTCGCCAAGGTCAACACCGAGCAGGCGCAGGGCATCGCCGCGCGCGCAGGCATCCGCGCGATCCCCACCATGGTGCTCTATCGCGGAGGCAAGGAGCTTGCGCGCACCTCGGGTGCGATGGATGCGAGTGCGCTGCGCCGCTGGGTAGGAGAACACGTCTCATGATCCGAACCGCTCTGTTCGCCGCGCTGTTCCTCACGGCCGCCGCGGCCGCCGCCGAACCGCTCAAGACCGCGCCGGTCGAGATGCGCGAGGTCGACCTGACCTACACCTCCGAGGCAGTGGTCGAGGCGGTGCGCCAGTCGACCGTCTCGGCGCAGATCGCCGGGCGCATCGTCGACCTGCGTTTCGACGTCGGCGACTACGTGAAGAAGGGCCAGGTGATCGCGCGCATCGACGAGCGCGCCGTGACCCAGGCCGAGGCCGCGAGCGTGGCGCAGGTGCGCGAGGCGCAGGCCGCGCTCGCCAACGCGCGCGCTCAGTACGAGCGCTCCAAGCAGCTGCTGGCGCAGAAATTCATCAGCCAGGCGGCGCTGGACAAGGCGCAATCGGACTACCGCGCTGCGCAGGCGCGCGTCTCGGCGCTGCTCGCCGGCGCCGGGGCCGCCGCCACCGAGCGCAGCTTCGCCACCATCGTCGCGCCCTACAGCGGGGTGGTGTCGGCGCGCTACGTCGAGCTGGGCGAGATGGCCACGCCCGGCAAGCCGCTGATGACCGGCTTCGATCCCTCGACGCTGCGCGTGGTGGCCACCGTGCCGCAGGCGCAGGTGGCGTCGATCCAGGCCGGCGCCAGGGCGCGCGTCGAGGTGCCCTCGACCGGCAAGTGGTTCGACGTCAGGAACATCGTGGTCGTACCTTCGGCCGACCCGCGCACCCATACCACGCGCATCCGGCTCGAGCTGCCCGAGGACGTGCGCGGCGTGTACCCGGGCGTATACGCGCGGGCGCACTTCGTCACCGGCAGCGCGCTCAGGCTGATGGTTCCGCGCCGCGCGGTGGTCCACCGCAGCGAGGTCACCGGCGTGTACGTGGTCGACGACAAGGGCGAGGCGCGGCTGCGCCAAGTGCGGCTGGGCGAGGCCGCGGACGAGAACAACGTAGAGGTGCTGGCGGGGCTCAGGCCCGGCGAGCGCGTGGCGCTCGATCCGGTGCGCGCCGGTATGGCCGATGCCGGCGGCGAGAGGCCCTGAGCGATGGGCATCTCGGGGCGCATCGCCACTTTCTTTCAGGACTCCCAGCTCACGCCGCTGATCGCGCTGGTCGCGTTCCTGCTCGGGCTGTTCGCGGTGATGGTCACCCCGCGCGAGGAGGAGCCGCAGATCAACGTCACGATGGCGAACGTGTTCGTCCCGTTTCCGGGCGCCTCGTCGAAGGACGTCGAATCGCTGGTGGCCACACCGGCGGAGCAGGTGCTGTCGCAGATGACCGGCGTCAAGCACGTGTTCTCGGTTTCGCGCCCCGGCATGGCGGTGCTCACGGTGCAGTTCAAGGTAGGGGTGCCGCGCGTCGACGCGCTGGTGCGGCTGTATAACACCATCAATTCCAACCGCGACTGGGTATCGCCCAACCTCGGCACGCTCGCGCCGATCATCAAGCCCAAGGGCATCGACGACGTGCCGGTGGTGACGCTCACCTTCTGGAGCAAGGACCCGAAGGTCGGCGCCTTCGAGCTCGAGCGCGTGGCGCATGCCGCCGAGATCGAGCTCAAGCGCGTTCCCGGCACACGCGAGGTGCAGACGCTGGGCGGCCCGGGGCGCGCGGTGCGGGTGCTGCTCGACCCGGACCGGATGAACGCCTACGGCATCTCGGCGCTCGACGTGAGGAACGCGCTGCAGCTGGCGAACGTCGCGCTGCCGACCGGCAAGCTGGTGCGCGACAACCGCGAGATCGTGGTCGAGACCGGCGACTTTCTGCGCTCGGCGGCCGACGCGCGCCAGCTCGTGGTCGGTACCCATGATCAGCGCCCGGTCTATCTGTCCGACGTCGCCGAGGTGCGCGACGGTCCCGAGCAGCCCTCGCGCTACGTCTGGATCGGCACCCGCAGGGGCGAGCACCCGGCGGTCACGGTGCAGATCACCAAGAAGCCGGGCGAGAACGCGGTGGACGTGTCCGACCGGGTGATGAAGCGGGTCGCCGAGCTGCACGGCACGGTGATCCCGGACGAAGTGCGCGTGAGCGAGACGCGCAACTACGGCGCGACCGCCAACGCGAAGGCGTTGAAGCTCATCGAGAAGCTGATTTTCGCCACCGTGTCGGTGGTGGTGCTGGTGTTTGCCACGCTCGGCCGGCGCGAGGCGCTGATCGTCGGCCTCGCGGTGATGCTCACGCTCGCGTCCACCCTGTTCGCCTCCTGGGCGTGGGGCTTCACGCTCAACAGGGTGTCGCTGTTCGCGCTGATTTTCTCGATCGGGATCCTGGTCGACGATGCAATCGTGGTGGTCGAGAACATACACCGCCACCGTGCCAAGGCGCCCGAGACGCCGCTTTCGCTGCTGATCCCGCTCGCGGTGGACGAGGTCGGCGGGCCGACCATCCTCGCCACCTTCACCGTGATCGCGGCGCTGCTGCCGATGGCGTTCGTGACCGGCCTGATGGGTCCGTATATGAGCCCGATCCCGATCAACGCCAGCATGGGGATGCTGATCTCGCTCGCGATCGCGTTCAGCGTCACGCCCTGGCTCGCGTGCCGGTTTCTCGGCAAGGGCAAGCACCACGGTGAGGGGGAAGCCCCCGGCGGTGGCAAGCTGGAGCGCTTCTTCTCGCGCGTGCTCGGGCCTTTCGTCGACTCGGCGAAGAACCGGCTCAAGCTGTGGATCGGGATCCTGGTGCTGATCCTGCTGTCGCTTTCGCTCGCCGGCGTGAAGCTGGTGATCCTGAAGATGCTGCCGTTCGACAACAAGTCCGAGTTCCAGGTGGTGGTCGACATGCCGGCGGGAACGCCGGTCGAGATCACCGCCGCGGTGCTGCACGACATGGGCGCCTACCTCGCCAAGGTCGACGAAGTCACCGATTACGAGGCCTACGCCGGCCTCGCCGCGCCGATCAATTTCAACGGCTTGGTGCGCCAGTACTACCTGCGCAGCGATTCCGAGCAAGGCGATCTGCAGGTCAACCTGAAGCCCAAAGGCGAGCGCGACCGGCAAAGCCACGAGATCGCGGCGGCGGTGCGGCCGGCGCTGGAGAAGATCGCCGCGCGCTGGAACGCCAAGGTCAAGGTGGTCGAGGTGCCGCCCGGGCCGCCGGTAATGTCGCCAATCGTGGCCGAAGTGTACGGGCCGGACGAGGCGGGGAGGATCCGCACCGCCGAGCGCGTGCGCGCGGCATTCGCCGCCACGCCCGGCATCGTGAGCATCGACGACAGCGTCGAAGACCCCGCGCCGCGCGTGGTGCTCAGGGTCGACCAGGCCAAGGCCGCGCTGCTCGGCGTGAGTGCGCGCGACGTGGTGGAGACCATGCGCATGGGCCTGCTGGGCGACGACGTGACGCCGATCCACGACGGCCATTCCAAATACGAGGTGCCGGTGAGAATCGAATTGCCGGCCGAGCGGCAGGGGCACCTGGACGAGCTGCTCAAGCTCGCGCTGCGCACCTCGTCGGGCACGTTGGTGCCGCTGTCGGAGGTGGTCAAGGTGGTCAGGAACGAGCGCGACCGGGCGATCTACCACAAGGACCTGCTGCCGGTGGTGTACGTGGTGGGCGACGAGGCCGGACGCGTGGACAGCCCGCTGTACGGCATGTTCGCGATCCGCGGCAAGGTGGTCGGCAAGCCGTTGCCCGACGGCGGCGTGCTGGGCGAGTACTTCATCCACCAGCCATCGGACCCCTATCGCCAGTTCTCGATCAAGTGGGACGGCGAGTGGCAGGTCACCTACGAGACCTTCCGCGACATGGGCCTCGCCTACGCGGTCGGGCTGATCCTGATCTACCTGCTGGTGGTGGCGCAGTTCAGGTCCTACCTCACGCCGCTGATCATCATGGCGCCGATCCCGCTCACCGTGATCGGGGTGATGCCCGGGCACGCGCTTCTCGGGGCCAACTTCACCGCGACCTCGATGATCGGGATGATCGCGCTCGCCGGCATCATCGTGCGCAACTCGATCCTGCTGGTCGACTTCGTCAACGAGAGGCTGGAGGAGGGCGTGCCGCTGCGCGACGCGGTGCTGCACTCGGCCGCCGCGCGCGCCAAACCGATCGTGCTGACCGGTCTGGCGGCGATGATCGGCGCCACCTTCATCCTCGACGACCCGATTTTCCAGGGGCTCGCGATCTCGCTCATCTTCGGCATCTTCGTCTCGACCGTGCTCACCCTGGTCGTGATCCCGGTGCTGTACTACGTGGCGATGAAACGGAAAATGGGGTCAGAGTCGAATTGAATAATTCGACTCTGACCCCGATTATTCGGACGGCGCGGCTGACTAACTCATGTAACGGGGCAGCAGCAGCGAGATCACCGGGAAGGCGATCAGCAGCGAGAGACGGAAGAAGTCCGCCACGATGAACGGCAGCACGCCGCGGAACACGGTGCCGGTGGGCACTTCCGGCAGGAGCGTCCTCAGCACGAATACATTCATTCCGACCGGCGGCGTGATCAGGCTGATCTCGGTCACCACCACGACGATGACGCCGAACCACACCAGGTCGTAGCCTAGGTGCTGCACCAGGGGGTAGAACACCGGCACGGTGAGCAGGATCATCGAGATGCTCTCCAGCACGCAGCCGAGCGCGATGTAGATCAGGCACATCGCCGCGATCACCGTCACCGGGCTGAGCTCGAACCGGTTGACGAAGTCGCGCAGGTCGCCCGGCATGGTGGTGTAGTTGATGTAGTTGGCGAACATCATCGCGCCAATCAGGATCACGAACAGCATCGAGGTGGTGCGCGCCGATTCGGTCAGCACGCCGAGCAGGGACTTCAGGCTCAGCTTGCGTCGCGCCAGCGCGAAGGCGAACGCCCCGGTCGCGCCCACTCCGGCGGCCTCGGTGGGCGTGAACACGCCGCCGTAGATACCGCCCATCACCAGCGCGAACAGCGCGATCACCCCGATAACGCCGCGGTAGACGAACGCGAGCGCCATGGTGCCGAAGGCGCCCAGCACCATCGCGTCCTCGCCCGAGACCACGTCCAGCTGCGCGAGCACGACGAGTACCGCGCCGAGTACGAGGAAGGCGCCGACGCCGCGTAGGGTGGCGAAGCGCTCTTTCCAGCTCAGGCGCTCGCCCGGCGGGCCGGCCTTTGGGTCGCGCCAGGTGGTCCACTGCACCGCCATCGCGTAGAAGAGCACGCCGAGCAGCCCGGGCAGTACCCCGGCGGCGAACAGCTTGCCGATGCTGGTGCTGGTGATGATGCCGTACAGGACCAGCACCGTCGACGGGGGAATCAGGATGCCGAGCGTGCCGCCGGCAGCGATGCAGCCGGTGCCGAGCGCGTTCGAGTAGCCGAACTTGCGCATCTGCGGCATCGCCACTTGCGACATGGTCGCCGCGGTGGCGAGGCTCGAGCCGCAGATCGCGCCGAATCCGCCGCAGGCGGCGATGGTCGCCATTGCCAGCCCGCCGCGCAGGTGGCCGATGAAGGCGTAGCAGGCCGCGTACAGCTCCTCGGCCATGCCGGCGCGCGAGACGAAGGTGCCCATCAGGATGAACAGCGGCACCACCGAGAACAAATAGGAGAAGCCGGTCTCGTAGGTGACCTGAGTGGCCATCGCCATCGCCGGCGCCCAGCCCTTCATCAGCGCCGTGCCGCCGATGCCGACCAGGCCCATGGCGAACGCGATCGGCACGCGCACGAAGGTCAGCGCGAGCATCGCCGCGAAGGCGAGCAGCGCTTCAGTCACGGCGCGGCTGGCGTGCGAACGCGTTGTAGAGGTGGATGATCCCCGCCATGACCAGGAACGCGACGATCGCGTAGATGAAGGGCGCGTACTTGATCAGCAGCACCGTGGTGGTGTCGCCGTAGTCGGCGGCGCGCCCGGCCTTGCGCCACATCAGGTGCGCGAGGCCCAGCATAAGCGCGCCCGAGCCCAGCTCGATCGCCACGCGGTAGCCGCGCCGCGCCCGCGGCGGGATGAGGCGGTCGACCAGATCGACGGTGACGTGCTCCTCGCGCCGCACCACGAGCGGCAGCCCGGCGAAAATGAGCAGCGCCATCATGATCTCGGTGATCTCGAAGGCGCCGACCACCGACTGGTCGAACAGGTAGCGTCCGACCACGTCGACGAAGGTCAGCAGCATCATCGCGAACAGCAGCGCCGCTGCGATGACGCCGAGCGCGGCCTCGACCCGGCGCGCGAGCCGCGCCATGCGTGTTACTTCATCCCTGCTTCGAGCTTGTCGATCTCGGCGTGATACATCGCGAAGGCCTTCGGGCCGTCGACGTGGCGGCGGGCGGCGTCCTTGTACCAGTCCTCGATCACGCTCTTGGCCAGCGCCTTGACCTCGGCTTCGAACGCGGGGCTGGCATGGGTGATCTTGACGTTCGCCTTCTTGATGGCCCGCAGTCCGACCTTGTCCGCCGCGTCCCACATGCCGCCTGCGAAGCGTGCGACGTACTCGCCTGAGATCTTGTTCAGCGCGTCCTTGTCACGCTGCGGCAGCGCGTCCCACTTGCCCGGGTTCATGAAGAAGCCGAAGGTCGAGCTGTAGAAGCCGCCGTGGAACAGCGTCGCGTAGTGGATCAGCTTCTCGAGGTGGAACGAAGCCGGCGACTCGAGCGGGAAAAAAACGCCGTCGGCGACGCCTTCCTTGAGCAGCTCGTAGGCGAGCGGCGCGGGCTTGAAGATAAGCGTCGCGCCCATCGCCTTGCCCATGTCGGCCGCAATTCCGCCGCCGGTACGGATCTTGAGGCCCTTCAGGTCGGCCAAGCTTGCCACCTCGTGCTTGCTGTTGAAGATCTGGCCCGGTCCGTGAGTGAACACGCCGAGCAGGTGCACGCCCTTGTACTCGTCCGCGGGGGCGAAGTACTTGTAGTGCACCCGCGAATAGGCGATCGAGTTGATGGTCGCGGTCGCGCCGCCGCCCGGCAGCTCGCCCAGTTTGGTGAGCAGGAAGCGCGCCGGGGTGTAGCTTGCGGTGACGTAGGACAGGTCGACCAGGTCGTCGCGAACCGCGTCGAAGGTTCCCGGCGGCGCCACCGGCGCCTTGGGCAGCATCTGAAACTTGACCCGGCCGCCGGTCACCTTCTCGGCTTTGTTCGCCCAGCCCTGCAGGAAGACCTTGGTCAGCGGGTGGCTCGGCGGCACCCAGGACGACATGGTGAGCGTGGTCTGCGCTGCCGCCGGCTGCGCGAGCGCGCCCGCTGCCGCCGCGGCGAGCGCGATCTTGGTGTATCGGTTCATTTCGATTTCCCCCTCCCAGATGGAGCGGGCATTCTATCGGAATCCGCCGCCGCATCGATCGCCTCGAGTGCCCGCGCGTAATCGCCAAGCTGCCCGGCGAGCAGCACCGCCAGCCGCGCCAGCGCGCGCTCGCGCCCTTCAGGGGGCGTGCCGTCGAGTAGCGCGGCAAACGCGTCGTAGAGCCGGTCGGCATCGAGCGGCGAGAGCCCGCGCGGCGCAGCCGCGGGCGCGCGGCGCGGCGCGCCTTCGCGGTAGCCGAGCACGCCGTCAATCGCGGCCTGAGCGAATGCCGGGTCGATGCCCCGGCAGCGCGCGAGCACGTGTCCGTCGGGGCGGAAGACGTAGGTCGCGCCCTCGGGCGGCACGCCGTAGCGCTCGAACAGCGCTTCGTTGCCGGCGCGCGCGAGCGAAATCGTCTGTGCCCCCGCCTGCGCGCCGCGCGGCGCGGGCGCCTCGCCGCCGAACCAGGCGACGCTGAACCGGCCCTGCAGGTGGTCGACGAAATAGCCCTCGCCAAAGCGCCCGTCCGGCGCCGCGGCGCCGGGCGCGGCGAGCGGAGCGTCGATCGGCTCGCCCATTTCCATGTTGAGGGGCGAGTCGGCGTACGCGGTCGCCACCGACAGCCGTCCCACGTTGACCAGCGCGCGCATGGCCGGATCCGCGCGCGCGAGGTCGAGGATCGCATCGCGCACCAAACGCTCGCCGTGGGTCTGCGGGCCGATGAAGGTCGCGCTGCGCGAAGAATGTTCGACGTTTTCGCGGGCGGCGAAGCCGCGCTCGCTGTCGTAGGTCTGCATCAGGTCCTCGTGCGCCTTGCCCTCCAGCACCAGCGCGAGCTTCCAGGCCAGGTTGTTGGCGTCCTGGATCGCGCGGTTGCCGCCGCGGGCGCCGAAGGGGGAGTGCTGCGCCGCGGCGTCGCCCAGGAACAGCACCCGGCCGTGCCGCATGTGCTCGAGGAAGCGGCGCCGGAAGCGCCACGGGCCGACCCAGACCAGCTCGAACGGCGTGTCGGGGCCGAGCAGTTTCTTCAGCCGCCTGGTCACTTGCGCGGGTTCGGTCTCTCGCGCCGGGTCTTCGTACTGCGAGACCTGCCAGTCCGTGCGCCAGATCCCGTCGGCCATCTGGTGGTACCAGATCGCGCCGCCCGCGTTGAGGGGGTTGTCGAGGTAGGCCTTGCGCACCACCTCGGTTGAGGGCGACATCCTGATGTCGGTGATGCACCACTGGTCCTCGGACAGCGCCGATTCAGCGTCCTTCGCGCCGACCTTCTCGCGCACCACGCTATGCGCCCCGTCCGCGCCGACCAGCCACTGGCAGCGCGCAGTGTAGCGCCCGTCGGGGCACTCGACCTCGATCTCGACGCCGTCCGGCCCCGGGCGCACGTCCAGCACCTTGTTCTTCCAGCGCAGGTCGACCGCCGGCGTCTGCATGATGCGCTCGACCAGGTACTGCTCGACGTAGAACTGCTGCAGGTTGACGAACGCGGGGTACTTCTGGTCGCGCTCGGGCTGCAGGTTGAAGCGGTACAGGCGCTCCTCGCCGGCGAACACGTCGCCCTCGTTCCAGGTCACGCCCTTGGCGCGGACGCGCTCGGCGACACCGAAGCGGTCGAAGATCTCGAGCGAGCGCTTGGCGTAGCAGATGCCGCGCGAAGACAGGCCCGCGGCGCCGACCGTGTTGTCATCGTCGAGCAGCACCGTGCGCACCCCGCGGGCGCCGAGCTCGAGCGCCGCGGTGAGGCCGCCCAGGCCCGCGCCGACGACGATCACCGGATAGACGCTCTTCTCGCCGCGCGCGATCTCCGGCGGGGTGCGCGTCTCGTAGACCGGCAGCGTGTAGCCCGCCATGCGGTCGGGCTGGAAGGTTTTTTCGACCATGTCAGATCCTAGCATTGGCCGCCGCGCGGGCGGGCGCGCAGGACCGCGTTACAATTCGCGCCTCCATGAACGTGCGCACGCGCTTCGCTCCCAGCCCCACCGGTTACCTGCACGTCGGCGGCGCGCGCACCGCGCTGTACTCGTGGGCCTACGCGCGCCGGCACGGCGGCAAGTTCGTGTTGCGCATCGAGGACACCGACCTCGAGCGCTCGACCGAGGCCTCGACCCAGGCCATCCTGGACAGCATGAGGTGGCTCGGCCTCGACTGGGACGAAGGGCCGTTCTTCCAAATGCAGCGCCTGGGGCGTTACAAGGAGGTCGCCGAGCGCCTGATCGCCGAGGGCCACGCCTATTACTGCTGGACGACGAAGGACGAGCTCGACGTTCTCCGTCAGCAGCAAATCAAGAATAACCAGAAGCCTCGGTACGACGGCCGCTGGCGCCCGGAGCGCGCCAAGGCCGCGGGACTGGTGCCGCCGACCGACCAGGCGCCGGTGGTGCGCTTTCGCACCCCAGAGGAGGGCGAGGTCGGCTGGCGCGACCTGGTCAAGGGCCCGATCTCGTTTCCCAACGCCGAGCTCGACGATCTGGTCATCCTGCGCGCGGACGGCGTGCCGACCTACAACTTCGGCGTGGTGGTCGACGACCTGGACATGAACATCACGCAGGTGATCCGCGGCGACGACCACGTCAACAACACGCCGCGCCAGATCCACATCTTCAGGGCCCTCGGCGCCGAGCTGCCCGAGTTCGCGCACGTGCCGATGATCCTCGGCGCCGACGGCGAGCGCCTCTCGAAGCGGCACGGCGCGGTGAGCGTGACCCAGTACCGCGACGACGGCTTCCTGCCCGAGGCGCTCGACAACTACCTCGCGCGGCTGGGCTGGTCGCACGGCGACGACGAGCTGTTCACGATGGTGCAGATGGTCGAGTGGTTCGACCTCGCGCACGCGTCGCGCTCGGCGGCGCAGTTCGACCCCGACAAGCTGGCCTGGATGAACCAGCACTACATCAAGGCCGCGTCCGACGCGCGGCTCGCGGCGTTGGTCGAGCCCGAGCTGCGGCGCCTCGGCGCCGCGCCCGAGCAGGGGCCCCCGCTCGAGCGTGTGGTCGCCCTGCTCAAGGACCGCGCCACCACCGTCCTGCACCTGGCCGAGGCGGCGATGCTGTTCTATGCCGAGCCGCACCACGACGCGGGCCTGCTCGCCGAGCACCTCACCGAGGCCGCGCTGCCGGCGCTGCGTACCCTGCAGGCACGCCTGATCGAGGCGCCGGTCTGGGAGCGCCCCGTGATCTCGGCGGCGATGAAGCAGGCGCTCGCCTCGAGCGGCCTCAAGATGCCCCAACTCGCGATGCCGCTGCGCGTGCTCGTCACCGGGCGCACCCAGACCCCGTCCATCGATGCCGTGCTCGAGCTGCTGGGGCGCGAGATCGTCCTCGCGCGACTGGGCCGCCAACTCGACGCCGATTGAGCGCCCGAAAGCTTTGCGGCGGCAGGCGCTTACCGCTATAATTCGCCCCCTCGTGTGGGGGTATAGCTCAGCTGGGAGAGCGCTTGCATGGCATGCAAGAGGTCACCGGTTCGATCCCGGTTACCTCCACCAGAGACCAGACTTGATTCCCGCATCAGGTCCCCATCGTCTAGAGGCCTAGGACATCGCCCTTTCACGGCGGTAACAGGGGTTCGAATCCCCTTGGGGACGCCATATATTTCAAATGGTTACGTAACAATAATGCGGCACCTCCGGCTCCGTGTCTCGGCGGTGTCTCGCGATCACCATTCAAGCTTGTGTGCGTTCTTCTGAGTGTGAGCAACAGGTTCGATCCCAGTACCGCCCACCAATGACTTTCCTAGCTGTCTTCAAGATAGATAACAGCTAGACAACAACAGCCGGATACGCGCTAGGTCCGCTGCCTGCGCTTGGCCATGATGAACCGGTAGCACTTCGCGCACATCACGCGCCCGACCGGCCCTCCCGGCCTTCGCAAACACAACATAGAACAATTCAATCGCGACCGCCAGGCTGGCGACCGCAAGCCAGCGGATTGGCCAGGGAAGCCCGGTGCGGAACCGGGCTGCCTATGGCCCGTTCGTGGCGTACTTGAGGTCGTAGGTACGTGGATCGAAGTAGCCAATGTGAATTTTCCCTTGCGTGTCCACGGCAATCGCAGTATCCGTGCTCACGTTGACAAGATTTTGGGCGGCGTCTTCGACTACGATCGGCTGCCAGGTTCCGGCGATCTTGCGCGCGTAGACCAACTCGCCGGTGTCGTTGCGGAAATAGCTGACATGCGGATTCGCAGCCGCGTCTACGGCGAGCGACATGTGTTCGATATTCCCGGTCTCAACGTCTTCTGCGCTCCACACCCCCAGAGTATTCTGCGCATACCGCGCCCGGCCGGAAGAGACGTACCCGACGTGCAGTTTACCGCTCGAATCCACGGCTGCAGAGATTTCCCCCGGGGTTTCCTGCTCAAGAACCGAGACGTTCCACGATCCACCCGGATTGGTCGCGTACCTGAGCGTATCATCGCCGTTGGTCATACCCCCCCCAAAGAAGATGTGGGCTACGCCTGTCGCGTCCACGGCGAGGGCAACACTCCAACCGTTATCGCAGGGTGTACCGTACGTATGAGCGACGCTCCGTATCCAGCTGCCAGTCGCGTTGGTTGCGTACCACAAGTCTTGTCTAAACTCGTCGCCTGCGCGATAGGCGACGTGAGTATGTCCCGCCGCATCCAACACAACGGCGAAACTACTGCCGCATATGGCCACCGCCGTATCGACCACCTCGCTTGTCCAGGTGCCCGACGCGCTGAAGGCATGTCTGATCTCGAAATTCTTCAGGTAGGCGATGTGGGGCGCTCCGCTCGGGTCCAAATCCAATGCGACTTCCGAGACCCCTTGAAGCAGATTGTCCACGAGGACCGAAGTCCAGGCGCCTGCGGATCTTGTAGCGTAACGGTCCTGACGGGGATTCGCCGGGGTGCCCGGGTCCGAATAGTTGAAGTGTGGATTTCCGGTCGCATCCACGGCAATCGCGACATGTCGCGAAAGCGAAGCACTCGCCGTTGTGCTGGTCACTGTCTCGATAGGCCATCCTGGGGTCGCTAGTACGCGCTCCGAGGGTGGGCCCTCAAAGCCGCTCGTCTCGGCCGTGATCCAGTAGTAATGCGTGACGTCATTTTGTAAGCCCAAGTGCGTGTAGGGATTGAGTACATTCCCGATCTTCGTTGCCCCGCTGAATGTCGGCGGCTGCGAAGTCGACCAGTAGAGGTTGTAGCCGGTTGCGCCCGAAACGCTGCTCCACGCAATTGTCACTTGGCCGCTTCCCGCTGTCGCTGATACGTCAGTCGGCGACAGCGGTTGCTGGAGGCGCGTAACCTTCCGCGAAGCGCTTCCGGACCCACCGTTGACTCCGGTTGCGGTAATTTCGATGTCATTTGCGCCGTAACCCAGCGGCACGATCGCGCCCCAATAGCGGCGATAGTAGAAAACGCAACCGAAAAAGGGGGCGCAGCCGCACGTAGCCGCGATTTGATCTGAGGCAATTCCGCTCTCGCCGGTCGTGCGATTTTTCCAGGATACATTGACCAAGTTGTCGGGTAGTGAATAGGGGCCCTGGCAAATCGATGAGTTATATCCAAGTCCAAATCCACCCCTGTCTGCCGGGCACTCCGGGCAACTGGCTTCACCATCAAGCCGTGCGATCGACGACGTGACGGTGACGTCCGCGTCCGGATTCCCTATCCCGACAAAGATGTATGGCTCGGATGGGCCTCCATCGCCGCCGCCGCCGCCACATCCGGTAACAGCCAGAAGTGTCGACGCGAGGAGCGCTCGCGTCAGCCAAAAACAAAGATGCCGGGTCGTCATCTGCAGCCCCCCCCGTGGAAACTGGTGCTGACGAACCTGTACTCTCCCACCCAAGCTACAGCGGGTCAATCTCCTAAATTGGCTATGGGCCGAGCCGAATGTGGTGCTCGGGCAAAGGTAGGACGCTGAAAAGTTGAGGTTTATTCCACTAGAGAGACTAGGCGCCTTCGAGCATCACTGCATGACGGCATCTCGTCACGATGCGTCCAAGGGAAATGAAAACGGGCTGCACCGACGGCTGTCGCCAAATCCCCGGCGAACGTCCGCTTTACGGGAGGCTGGACCTCACTTCCGTTCGGTTCGGACCGCTCATTTCTGGTCCTCTGAAGAATCCGCAGATCCGGCCGCTTCCCACTGAGGGCCACATCGGCACGACTCCCGTCTAACCGCGCGATAAGGACCAGTGCTTCTCCCCTTGGCGCGACTCCCCCGAACGCAGCTGCTGGACGTGCACGCACGCAACCGGCTACGACGGGGTGCGCTTGTGGTGCCAGCAGCACCAGCTAGTTGTCATCACGCCACGCGGTTGGTGGGAGCGCGAACCGGGGTGCGATTCTCGAGAGTAGGCCTAGGGATACTGACCTGAGTCGGTTTCTTGTAGCCATTTAGACGGTGAGTCGGGGTTCCATTCTAAGGGCCTGTTGCCTTGCCTGAGCGGGGGTCCGGTTGCCAAGCGAGTTGTGGGGCCTGCGGTGATTGTAGAACTCGCGCCACTGCTCGACGAGCATGCGCGCTTCGCGCAGATCCCGGAACCATTCCCGATTCAAGCATTCGTCCCTCAGCTTTCCGTTGAAGCTCTCCACGAACCCGTTGTGCCGGGGCCGGCCCGGCGGAATGAACGCCGGGCCGACCCGCTGGTCGCGCAGCCAGCGCATCACCGCCCCGGCGGTGAACTCCGTTCCCTGATCCGAGCGTATGAAGGCGGGCTTGCCGTAAAGGCGCATCAGCCGCGAGAGCACCAGAATCACGTCCTGGCTCGTGATCGAGCGCGCCACCTCGATCGCCAGGCACTCACGGGTGTGTTCATCGAGCACGCACAGCAGCCGGAACGCTCTGCCGTCGGCAAATCGATCGTGCACGAAGTCGTAGCACCAGACGCTATTGGCGTGTGTCGCCCCGGGCAACCGGATGTCGGTGCCACAGCGCCGGCGCCGCGGCCTTCTCCTGGGAAGCTGCAGCCCGAGCTGCTTCCACAGGCGTCTGACTCGGCACAAGCTCACGTCCAGCCACGCCGCAGTTCTTCGATACCCAAACCGCGGCAGTTGCTGTGTACTGTCCAGCAACCGCTCACCGAGGGCCTTGTCCTTGGCAGGCTGTCTGAGCTCGTAGCCCGTCACCCGACGGCTAAAGCCCAGGTATCGGCACGCCGCGCGCTCCGACACTCCCCGGCTCGACACCGCTTCGAGCGCTTGCCTTCTTCCACCCGTGGTGCTCATTTTTTTCCGCTGAACTCCTTCAGCCCCTCGATCACCAGCATCTGCTCGGCCAGGATCTTCTTGAGCTTCGTGTTCTCTGCTTCCAGCGACTTCAGCTTCCTCGCGTCCGGCACATCCAGTCCCCCGAAGCGCCGTCGCCATCGGAAGAACGTCTGCTCGCTGATGTTGTGCCGCCGGCACACCTCGCGGATCTGCCCCCCCCGGCGCCTCCGCCTCCCT
>Ga0210077_1000095_pt1 | contig 46598 bp, 36 predicted proteins | sample RushMan_CattailN_5_FD_185556 | JGI IMG/M metagenome (GOLD analysis project Ga0210077, IMG submission 185556) | Wetland microbial communities from San Francisco Bay, California, USA, that impact long-term carbon sequestration -... | ecosystem: Environmental > Aquatic > Marine > Wetlands ...
CACCAAGCCCGCCATAAGCACGGATGCGGCATGCCATTCTTTTCGGCTGAGGGCCCTTACATCCAGCCAATGTAAAATCTCACTGCGATTTTTTGCTGAATATACCGTCCACAGATAAAAAACCATGGGAACGGAAAACCAAAAAATGAATCGATATTGATTCGCGGGCAGGGAAAATTTTCCAAGGTGATCAACCCATAAAACCATTGCAACATAACACACGCACAAATAGGCAAGAAATTTATCGATCAACCGCGTGTGTATGGTTATAGCGTCAATCATCAGAAATTTTATTCGAAAATTTTCATGACATATTCAGGCTATCCGCCGGTATGCACAATATCGGATGCACGAACCAGTGTTGCCTTTTTTTCAAGCTCCGGCAGCATTTCACGGAGGATATTATAAGTTTCGGGATGTGGGTGCGCAATACCGACTGCTTCGCCATGACTATCGGCAATCATGATGAGCCGATGGATTTGTCTGCGGATAAAGTCGGGTTCCGGTTTATGATCGATAAAGACATCTTTTTGCGCAAAAGGAACTTTGAAGAGCTGCGCCGATGGTTTGCAAAGCGTATCCGGCGTGGTGCGGCTGTCAATAAAGAAAAGCCCTTTCCCCTTCAACACCGAAAAAATCTGGTTGAGTTGAGGAGAAACCGTCGTCATTTTTGACCCCATATGATTATTTACCCCTGTTATAAACGGGAAAGCATCCAGATCTTCATTGAGCTGGCCGATCAGTTGATCCGGTGTCATGGAAGTCAGAAGCACTCCGGGACCGGGATTGATCGATGGATACTCATCAGGCTCCATGGGCAGATGAAGCATCACGTCGTAACCTTTTGAATGAACGCTTCTGGCAATGCTTTTCTCATAGGGACTGTAAGGAAGTATGGAAAATGTTAAAACCGCGTTCAGTGCCAAGAATTTATTTGCGATGGTTTTGTCATAGCCGATATCATCAATAATTATGGCAATCTTGGGCAACCTTCCGAGGGCTTTGCGGGGTTTTTTCGGCAGCGTTTCGCGGGGCGATATATCATTTTTGGGATAGACTTCAAACCTGGGCGATCTGACAACCCGGGATTTTGTCATCGGCGGCACGACATATCTGCTCGACATGAAATGGCGCAACAGCACACCGGCAACGACAATCAGAAATAACAGAATGCCGAGTCCTGCAACAGCCTGTATCAGGTACGTACTCCAAATACTACGCTTTTTCGTCTTTTTTAGACTTTTCTTCGGTCGCCGACGCCCACGCTTCGCCATGCCTTAATTTTTGACACCTTTGAAGATCTGATAGCTCAAAAGAGCATCCAGTGCACGTGTCACCTGATTATCCGCCTTCAGCTGTTTAAGGTTGAGCTTGCCGTAAATAAATGTTGGCTTTAGGGTTTTTTGTTTCTCCGGCGTTTTTTCTTTGTTTTCACCTTCTGTTTTATGATTTTTTTTGTTTTCAGGCACCGCTTCGAGATGATTTTTCAGGTCTTTTTCTCTGATCATCTCCTCGTTGACAAACGACGTATTTTCCTTATTAAGAAACCTTCTTTTGACGACGATATCCGGTACAATTCCTTTGGCTTGGATCGAGCGACCGCTGGGTGTATAATATCTGGCAATGGTCAATTTAAGTGCATAACCGTCTCTTAATCTTTCTACGGATTGCACCGAACCCTTTCCAAAAGAAGTGGTTCCCATGATGAGTGCGCGTTTTTGATCCTGAAGTGCACCGGCAACGATTTCCGAAGCACTGGCAGTTCCGCCGTTAATGAGGACAACCATGGGATAATTCCGTTTTGTTTGATTCGGAGTTGCTTTAAAAACCTGGTTGTTTTTTTCCTTCCGCCCTCTGATGGAAAGGATCGTACCCTTTTCAAGAAAAAGATCTGAAACCTCTATCGCTTGATCAAGAAGTCCCCCGGGGTCGTCGCGAAGATCAAGAATCAACCCTTTTAAGGGTGTCTTCCCGGAGTCAAGTTTATCCAGTGCCGCAACGAGATCTTCTGTCGTATTTTCTCTAAAATTGGTGACCCAAACATAGCCGTATCCGGGCTCTAACTTAGCCGCTTTAACGCTCTCGACAGGAATAATATCTCGGATAATTTTAAAATCAATGGGTTTTTTACTTTCCTCACGAGCGATGGTCACCACAACTTCGGTTCCTTTAGGGCCTCGAATCAATTTGACCGCTTCCCGCAAATCTCTGGTGGGTTTCCCGTTGACTTTGATAATTCTATCTCCGGCTTTGATTCCGGCTTTGTAAGCCGGCGTCCCTTCAATGGGAGAAATCACGGTAACAAAACCATCCTTTAAGGTGATGCTCACGCCGATACCTGTAAACTCACCCTGTGTGTCAATCTGCAGCTCCTTAAAGTCATCAGGAGACAGAAAAGCAGAATGGGGATCAAGGCCGCTGACCATTCCTTGAATCGCTTTGTCGATCAAGTCTTTCGAATTCACGGGATCGACATAATTATTTTCAACCAGCTCAATCACATCGGAGAATAGCTTCAGCCCCTTATATGTCTCTGCCCCCTTAGCCGAAAGGTTTCTATAAAAACCGGATCCGACGGTCCAGAAGACAACGGCGATCAACAGAACCAGCCACAGTTTAATATACTGCTTTTTCTTAATATTCATAATATTCTCTCCCGATAGCCCGAATCTTTCATCAACCTGTTTTCCCAACGGGTGAAAAATCCTGTCTACCCTTTATTAATCCATTCCAACGGATCTACAGGCTTTCCGTGGTGACGCACTTCAAAATGAAGACTCGGGCCGATCATTGACCCTGTATCTCCGACCGTGGCCACCACCTCTCCCGCTTCCACGGTATCTCCCTGTGCCGCAAAAAGTTCCTGCGCATGCGCATAAATGGTATAATAATTATTGCCATGGTCTATGATGATCATATTTCCGTATCCTTTAAACCACCTAGCATAAAGAACGCGTCCATCATAGACCGCATGAATAGGTTCACCCCTGTCGGCCTTTATTTCAATTCCGCTTTGGAAATTGATAATATTCAACTTCTTATTTCGATGAGATCCGAAAAAGGATATTATTTTACCTTTAACCGGCATATTAAGCAATCCTTTTAATTCGGAAAAATTTTTTGAAGATTTTTTCCCACGGGATCCACCCCGATCAAAATCCGATTTTAAAGCATTTATGGTCTGATCCAGATCTGCCGCCGACTCCTTCAAAGATTCAAGGGACGCTAACTTCAGAGATCGTTTCCTGCGAATATCATTTAGAAGTTTTGATCGCCTTTTTCTCTCGCGAGACATCATTTCAATCTGTTTTCTGTAATCTGATTCAACGGCGAGTTTCTCCATTTTTTTTTGATCCAGGTCGACCAGCAGGTGCTGCAGCCTCTTTTTGTTTTCCATAAGGTTTTTCCAAACATTTTCATCATATGCCAGCACGTGTTCCAGCGCCCTTTTTCGCTGAAAAAGATCATACACGGACCGGGCCGAGGCAAGAACATAGATTCTGCCCAGCCAACTCAGCTTGTAAATCGCCACGAGACGCAAAGCGGCGTAATTTTCACTGGCTTTGATCCTTTTTTGAAGATCATCGGAATCATTTTTCGTTTTAATCATTTCTTTTTCTAAGGCAGCAAGCTCTGTTTTCAGCAATGATGCATCTTTCCGCGCGTGGTCAAGCGTGAGATCAATATCGTTCAAGCTGTTGACGATGGCGGTTTCTTTTCTGGTGAATCTTAAAAGTTCAGATGTCTTTTTTTCGATCTTTTGATTGATGCTTTTTGCTTCTTTCTGAAACTTTTCGATGTCGTCCGGGGAGTTGCCGGTCTTTTTCGATTCAGTTGGAATGTCCTGGGTTATAATATGCACATATGACTTTAAATGTCGAATATAACCCACCTGGTTTTTATATTTTATTTTAAGCCATGCTTTATGGCGCTCGACAATTTGGACCTCTGTTCCTTTTGGGATCAACATCAAAGAGGGGGTGTTGACGCCGGGCTGTGCCCGAACATTCAGTTGATCAACGGTGACCACACCGATTTCATTGGATCCCGCAACGGCGATATCATAAAATTGCAGAACGGCAATAACGCCTAAAGCGATATAGGCTATTGTTTTAAAAACTGTTTTAAAGAAACGAAACACCCTATCCACCCCACAAACATGCTGCAAACCCATATTCCCAAAAACGTATCCCAAGAAAGAAATCGAATCGTAAAAAAACTTGACGTTAATCCCTGCCCCATGTTGGATGAAATGAGGATAAAAAGAATGAACAATGCCCCCAGGCCGATAATCCCGCCCAGTGCCCCCTGGATGAGGCCTTCGATATAAAAAGGCGCTTTGATGAACCCGTCGGTCGCTCCCACCAGCCGCATGATCTCAACTTCCTTTTGCCGTGAATAGAGGACCAGACGAATGGTGTTGGCGACAATCAAAACTGTCGCCAGCAGAAAAAGACTGCCCATTGCAAATCCGGTTAATCTGAACAGGTTAAGTATGTTCGTAAACCGTCCCAGCCAAATCTGTCCATATTCGACCTCATCCACCGGCTTTAACGATTCCAAACGTGCGGCAAGTTTTTCAATCTTTTCCTGATTTTGGAAAGATTCCATAAGCTGAATTTCAAAAGCATCCGGGAGAGGGTTTTCTTTCAGGTTATCCAACAGAGAAGACTGCCGTTTCATTTGGTTTTTCAACCGTTGCAACGCGTCTTTGTTTGAAATGAATCGAACATCTTTTACACCTTTCATCTCCTGGATATTGCGCTTTATCTCCGTTACTTTTATTTCAGGGGTGTTGGGTTTCAGATAGACCATTATCCTGATTCCCTTTTTCCAGGAGTTTACGATAGCGTTCGCATTGATAAAAAACAGCGTAAAAGCACTGGCAATCAATATGGAAACCGAGATGGTGACGATGGTCACGACGCTCAAAAATCTGTGCTCAAGAATATCTTTTATGGCCCGTTTACAATAAATCATCATTGGAGCACATTATTTGGCGAGTTGATGGGGTGTATTCGACCCTGCTTCAGATAAATGACCCGGCCCCCTGTTTTGCGGATAAGCTCTTTATCATGGGTGGCAATAATAACCGTAGCGCCTCTGGTATGAAATTTTTTTAAAAGATCGACAATAACATCGGCTGAATCTTCATCCAAATTGCCTGTCGGCTCGTCTGCAAGGATAATTTTCGGATCTCCAACAATCGCCCTGGCAACGGCAATCCTTTGCTGTTCCCCACCGGACAGGGTCGGCGGCAAGGAATGGATGCTGTTTTCCATACCGACGGTTCTCAGCACGCTCCTTATTTTTTTTTCAATAAATCGCCGTTTTTTACCGATTGTTTCAAGAACTATGGCGATATTGTCGAATACGGTTTTAGTCGGAATCAACTTGTAATCCTGAAATATAATTCCAAACTTTCGTCGAAGCATCGGTATTGTTTTATGGGATATTCTCGACAGGTTTATACCGTCGATCAATACCTGTCCCTCTGTGACGGCTTCTCCATAATACAAAAGCTTAAGTAGAGAAGTTTTGCCTGCCCCGCTGGGGCCGGTGATAAAGAGAAGATCATTTTTTGAAATGTCAATGGTAACATCGCTGAGCGCTTTAGCCGCACCGTAATTCTTATGAACATGGAACAGACGAATTATCGAGGCTTTACCCTGTTGATCCATCATTTATTCACTTCCTGTCCAATGGCACGATATAGTTTTGCCTTCGAAATTTTAAATGTGTATAATGCATCGTAGTATCTCGTCATGGTTCTTGAAAGCAGCGTTTGTGCAATAAGCACATCGGTTTGCGTGGCGATTTGTTCCTTATACCTTTCCTGGTAGATCCTGAAATTTTCTTTGGCCTGTTCAATGGCTGTCTCAACGGTTTTGATCGCCCTTTCGGCCTGCTCGGTGGTCAAGTATGCCGTCTTGACTTCCAAACGAATATTGTCGACAATTTCTTGCTTATTCAGTTTTGCCTGAGACCATCGGGAATATTTTTCTTGAACACCGTATGAGGTCCGCCCCCATTCCCAGAAATTCCATTTCGCCACAGCGCTGATTTCCCATCCGCTGGGATCATAGATTCCAAATCCGCCGTTTGCATCCCAGTCCGTTCCGTTCTTGAAATAGTTTCCCTCAAGATTGATGGTGGGATAATAGTCTTTTTTGGAGAGCTGGTATTGTTTTTGGGAAATGGCGACGTCCAAATCGGCGATTCGGAGCTCCCATCGATTTTTCTCGGCCTGGGACAGGCAATATTCCAGGCCCTTGTCAAAATGCGTATAATTCAAAACATCTTGCAAAATAACGGGTGCATTGAGAGGTCTTCGAAGGAGTGTATTGAAATTCGATCTGTTATTGTCCATATTGTTTTTTGCGACAATAAGATCTTGTTTAGCATTGGCCAATTCAACCTGTGCCTGCAACAGATCGTTCAACGGCGTCATGCCAACCTTATAAAAATTTTCAGCCACATCCTTTTGGGCGCTGATCTGGACTACGGTCTGTTGAGCAATGTCGTACAGTTTATGTGTCTTCAGCAATTGAAAATAAGCATTTTTTGCGTCCAGAATAATATTCTGCCGGGTCATTTGTTCACTCACGTTGGCTTTATCCAGACCGAGCTTGGCAATATCGTATTTTCTCAGCAATGATAGCCCCGTAAATATCGGTTGACTGAATGACGTAACAAAGTTGTATTGTGTTTTCGGTGTGAGGACAAACCCGTTGACCTCTACCCCTTCATCAAACCGGTCATATTTATAAGAGGTGCTGAATGTGGGTAAAAATTGCGTCCGTTGCGCTTTTTTTAAGGCCAGGGAGGCGGAGGTCTCTTCTCTGGATGATTTTAACCCGAGATTGACTTTTAAGGCGCTTTCAATGGTCTGCTTGAGCGTAAAAATTTTAACAGGTTCCTGCGCATAGGAAGCATCGACAAACAGCATCGATGGCAAAACGACCAAACAAAACAATAGCCTAATCCAATTTTTATTCACCAGCATTTCTTTTATCCTTACATTAGTAAAAGATATAAAATCGTTAACCCGCTCTATCCTCTTTGATAAAATATCCGTCAATCCTTCACCTATCGCCTTTTCGATCATTATACATATCACATGTCAAGGGTTTTTGATTGACCCGCATGGGATTAATTGCTATTTATTTCTCGAGTTGAAGGAGTGCTGTTACCAGTTTTCCTTACTCAAAGCCTCCGCTGAATCCCATTAAACAGGCTTCTTCCATTTCGGTGGAGGCTTTTTTATATCGAATCAAGGCCTTAAAATCAATAGTTTCCTATACACCATAGAACGGTCGAAATCACATTTTCTTGAGCCCTCGCGGAGTTTTTCTTCTACATCCTTAAAAAAAATTATCCATGTAGCGCCTGTACGGAATACACCCCGACTCTTCATTTAGATTGAATCTCCTTGAGGGTCTTTTGATATGCAGAATTTAAAGGCCCTCCCAAAGAGACCGCTTTCCGGGCGGCTGCCAGCGCTTCTTTTTTTTGCCCCAGTTCAAAGAGGATTTGTGCAAGATTGTTAAATGCCGAACCTGATTGAGGATGTACACGAATGGCTTTTCTAAAGGCGGTTTCGGCGCTTTGAAGTTCTCCGAGGGCATAGTAGCAGTTGCCGATGCCCATCAGCGCAGAAAGACTGTCGGGCCATCGTGTCAGCACGGTTTGGTATCCGTCGATGGCATCGTCGAACCGGCGGGCCTTCTCAAGCCCGAATACCGCTTCTGTAAACCGATCTTCTTTCACGACGGCGGGGAATTGATCAGGGCGAAGAATGATGATTCCCCAATGGTGGCTGCGAGCCCAGGTGTTTTCAAATACCCAGAACGATAAAACCTCCCGGGCAATATTGCCCGAACGCAGTACAACCGTTTTTTCGGTCAAATCATAGCCGATCACCACCGCATAATGCCAGACAGGATACCACGACAATCCGAGATTTAGCAAAACGACGACCGGATTCCCGGCAGCCACTTCCCGAAACAGATCTTCCGGACCCGATAATGCATAAGCGATTCTGCCGTTTCGACGGGCTGCGCCGATCAATGCGGTTTGAAAACTGCCTTTTTTCTCGGGTGTAAAGACCTCGTCGGTCAAATTTTCCGGTGTAATCCCGAGACCACTATATTGGAGGGCCTCGGCAAGGGCCGCAGGACCGCATTGATCGGCTGTTTGGGGGAAAAAAGGGACCGCGTCAAGTTCAAAACGAGACGGGATGCCGCCCGTTTTTTTTAATATTGTTGAGGCATAAAAACTCGCACACCCTGAAAAGAGAACACCGACAAAAAAGGCCAGCACAAAACCATATAATCCGAAATATTTATGGTCATTCGCCATGACAACCCATTAAAATCTAAATCCGAGTGTGAAATGAAAACGGCCGGCGCTTTCGCCGGGTTTTCTGTCCAGTTTGTGGCCATAATAGATACCGACCGGGCCGATAGGTGTAAAATAGTGAAGTCCCATACCGATGGAAGAACGAAACTCATCCGAGCCTTGGTTGACAACAGCATTTCTGATGCTGCCGATATCATAAAAAAAAGAGACCTCGAAATCAGACCCCAAGCCGACCCGGGTTTCAATATTGCCCAAAATCGAAGTTAACCCTCCCACTGCATTGCCGGCCGCGTCAAATCGAAGCAGGTTTTCGTCGAACCCCCGCACCGTGGATGTGCCGCCCAGGAAAAACAGCTGGTCTTCGGGGATGTGGGCCGCATCTCCGAAGGAAGTAATATGCCCCACCCTTCCCCGCAGGGCAAACGTTAAGTTTTTTACGGGGGTATAATATTTTCGAATCTCGAAACGATATCTGAAAAAATCATCCAGAGAATCATAAATATCTTTAGAAACATCCAGCACCATAGAAGAAAAAAGCCCTTTTCTCGGCCGGATAAAGGAATCGATGTCGTTATAGACAAGGGAAGGACTTATGGTAAAAATTTCTCTGGACTCGAATGTCGTTTCATCATTCACGGAAATGGATGCCGAATCGCGCGGGTAGGTATTGATATATGAATAAACAAAAGAGAGGCCTGCATTAAATTTTTGGAAAAATTTGCGGCTGAAGGTGATTGATACGCCCTTTTCTCTGGTGCCGAAATCGGTATTAAACGCTTCTCTCTTTTCACTGAACATGTTCACTGCCGACGTGATTCGAGTTCCCAGAAAGCGGGGATCAGAGAAGCCCAGGTCTCCCCGGTACCCGATCTGGCTGATTTCACCGCCCCCCGAAATTTGCTTGTTCAACCCAAAAAGATTCTGGTCACCGGACAGGATGTTTGCGTAAAATTCTCTTTCGGTATCATATCCTCCGCCGGTCTGAATATAGTAAGGCCTTTTTTCATCCACTTCCGTCAGCAGGTTTACGCTGTCCGACTGATCCTCCAAGCCGAAAGTGTTAAAGCGAACCGCGTCGAATGCGCCAATGTTGCGGATGTTGCGTTGAGATAGCAAATATTTTTTCAGAGAAAACGGCTCACCCGGTTCGAGTTCCATCTCATTTTGTATTACACGGTTTTTGGTAATAAAATTCCCTATGGATGCGACTTGACCCATTTTTATAAAAGACCCCTGATCAACTTTATAGGTTATTGCCGCTTCGGTATCGTCCTTGGTGATGGTCGCAGTTCCTTTCACACGGACACGGGGGTATCCTTTTTCGGAAATCTTTGAAGCCAATGCATTTTCATCACTTTGCACCATGTAGCGGCGGAAGTCGGATCCCTTTTTCAATGCAATGGCTTGAAGGGCTTCGGATTCCGGTAATGCCGTCAGGCCGGGGAATGCAACGGATGTCACACGGGTTTTAACACCTTCCGAGATATTAAACGTAACGGTCACGCGTTCCTTGTTCTCTGTGATGTCATTTACGAATAAGGCGTCACTTTTTACGTTGGCATCGATATATCCGTGCTTTTGGTAAAGGGCTGTAATGGAACGGTCGTCCTCGTCCAAGGTTTCTGAAACAAATGCCCCTTTTCTGAAGATTCCCGGTGGCCGAGTCAAAATCGCCTGCTTGATTTTCCGGGTAGCCAGGGCTTTGTTGCCGGCAATCTGAACCGAATCTACAATGTATTGCGGGCCTTCATCGACGATGAGAAGGATTTTACGCACCACCCCGTCTGTTTTTTGATTGATTTCAGATTTTATCTCTATCCGACAATCCTTATATCCTGCTTTAAGGTAACGTTCTTTTATGTTTCGTATACTTTTGACGAGACCGAAATCGTTCTCATTGCCTTGCTTAAACAGGATTAAATCCTTTCTCAGCCGATAACCTGCAAACGCCGCGTTGCCCCGAAATTCAATATCATATCTCGGCCCTTCATCGATGTTTAAAGAAATAAATACATTATGAGTCTTGGCGTCTTTGTTGACAACATGCTTCACCGCAACGTCGGGATACCCTTTACCCCGGTAAAACAAGATAAGATTTTTGATATCATCATTCAGTTCTTTTTGCTTAAAACGCCTCATAAAATCCGGAATCCACCACGATTTAAACGTTTTGATTCGAAATTTAAGACGCGTTGTTGAAAACGCCCGGTTTCCTTTGATGTCAAATCGTCGAACATGAAAAAAATCACCTTTGTCGATATCCACATAAACCGTCATGTTTCCGTCAGCAGGATCTTCCTTGACCTTGAAATGAACAACCGGGGCGATATATCCCTCATCTTTGAAAAGCCGGGTAACGGCAGCCTCTTTGGCGGAAAACGTTTCCGGGTGATACCCGTCTCCCGGATGGAGCTGCATGGCGCTGAGAATTTCTTTTTCCAATAAAGGGAACTCGCCGCTGATATCAATATCTTTGACGCGAGGATAGGGCGTTACTTGAAAATGAAGCACCAATTGATGGTCTTTTACGGTTGTTTCGAAAACATGGATGGCTTTGAATATTTTCGACGATTTCAAAGCTTCAAGTGAATCCTGGAAGTGTTTCGTTGAAAACGGTTCTCCCCGGTGGATAAAAATGAGATGTTTTACCACATCAACCCATGGGCGCACATCTCCTTTTATCCCCTGAACGTCGACAAGGACCTGGGATACCATGGGCCGGGATCCGTCTGCTTTCTTCGTTTGCGCAAATCCAGGGTTTTCGGCGATAGGGATCAGTAAAATCCACAAAAACACAATTATTGTCATCCGGTCTTTGGGTCGCCGTCTTGTCATCTGCATCAATTTTTCCTATCTGAATTCAAGTCTGAATTGAATCCCCGCGCCATAATTTCCCTCGGTGTCCTCAAAAGTGTTCATTAGCAGGGTTTCAAGAAATTTATATTCCGCGATAACCTTCTGGATGACCTTTGCGTTTTGGGTCTGCGCACCGTATTTGACCGCCACCCTTTTGGAAAGCTCTTTGCCCAAAGTGACATTCACCCCATCCGACGTCCCGCCGTTATTTACGCCATTATATTCCAACGCCACAATATCCAGACCGGTGGCATTCTTGATTTCTTTTTGAGCATTTTCGGCAAGAACATCGGCCAGCATCTGTTTCGGAGAGAGCAATGAACCGCCTTGTCCTGCAATCAGTTCCTTAGTTGTTTTTCCGGTGATCAGCAAAGAAAGAATATCCTGCTCGCTTTCTGATGGATTTGAAGAAAGATTAAACTTAAGGTTGTCCAGTGTTCCGGAGACACTTAATGTTACGGTCCACTGCCGGATTTTAACGTCGCCCTGGATATCAACCGCGGGCTCGATCTTATACGGATTTATAAAATCCAAAACCCCTTTTTTGACATTAAATTCATTTTTTCGGAAATATACGGTTCCGGATTCGACTTCAGCCCTTCCGGTAATAAGGGGTTGGTTTACCGTCCCACGGACATGAAGATCCGGTTTGATCGTCAATAAAGCGATATTATTGTCGACCACAAAAGGGTCTTTATACTTGATTCTGCAATCAAGGCCCATGTTATCGAAAATGGGCCAAGGCGTTTCTGACGTTGGCGATGGTACTACCCGCGATTCCTGGCCAATGTTATCAATGCCCTCGATGGGATTCAAACGAACATCTTTAGTATACCTCCCGTCAAGAATCATAACATCTCCTATTATCAGAGATTTTTTCGGAGAACCTCGAGCATCCAGTTCGGCACTCAACCGAACGTCCAATCGGTCGGGAATCGTAATGGGAAGGTTGTCCGCTTTCAGCTTGAGTCCGATATTTGACCATCGATATCGGTCGAGATCGACGGCTCCTGAAAGTCCGAATCGGCCGGCGCCCAGCATTCCTTGGATATTGTCAAACGTGACCGCTTTGGGAGTGGCTCGAACGTGACCGTTGATGTCGTGAAATTTTTGAAACAATCCGGAGACCACTATGCTGCCGTTTTCAAGGGCGGCATCGAAATCAAAAGTCGGCTGTAAACCGTTTTCGCTGACATGAAGCGAAATGCGGGCCTTGCCGCCGGCATCGGAAATCGAATCCGTGAACACCGGAAGAACACTGAAAGGAATAATCCCTTCGGCTTTCAAGTCGATATTTTTCCATAGTTTCCCGCTGCCCGAGACCGTGAAATGGCCATGTTCGAGTAAAGAGAGTCGCATTTTCGGAATCGATATTTCATTTTTGTTCACGAAAACCCCGAGATCCCGGCCGGTAATGACCGTCTTATTTTTCCAGAACAGCGCCAATTGGTCAATTTTGATCCCGCCGTCGATCATTAACGGCTCACGGATTTTTCCTTTGACATCTATGATCCCGGTGATGTTTCCGCTGAGGTCTTTTTTGCCGAAAAGCTGTAAATACGGCGTCAAAACCGTATGGTCAAAACGCGCGGATGTTGAAAAAAATCGCGTCTGCAATCCATAGGTCGCCTTCAGGTCAAAGTTCAGTCCGCCGTCAATATATGCTGTCCGGTTCTCAATGCCGATGTTAAAGGGAATTTTTCCAAGTTTTTTGTCATTAAACGTCAGATCTTCAACAATCGCCTTCCCCTTTAATTGTGGATTTGAAAATTTGCCCTTTCCTCCCAAATCAAAAGATATTTTTCCGTTGCTCGTTTTTAGAAATCTTAATTTTTGAATATTTTTTATTGAAATTTCATTCGAGGCCATGTGGAGTTCATAATGTTTGTCCAAGGATATCCAGCCATTTAATACGATTTTTTCTCCTGGAACGATGGCAAGCATCAACGGTTCGATCTCCATGCGGCGACCATCGATGCGCGATGTCAGGCGAACGCTATGGATCTTCTGGATGCCGAAATCGACCTTTTTTCCATAAACCTCAAATTTTCCCATGGGGTGGGCGATATCCCCTTTAATACGGCCGTTCAGGTCGAATTTTCCCGCCATGCCTTGGACAAAATCTTTAAGAGATAGGCTGCTGCCGGTCAATGCGGCCGTAAAAACAGGATGGTGGAGAGGTCCCAGGTTTCTGGGATTAAAGATTTGGACGTCTCCGGAAAGATCAACCTTGGAATTGCCGCTGGTAATTTCCCCCCGGTTCAGGAAAAGACGCCCTTTTGAGAACCTGAAATTCGCTTCGGCGCCATCGAACCGGACGTTCTCGAATTTCAAACGCTCCCCTTTTAGCCGGGCATCAATGGACGGCGCGCTCAAGGTCCCGGACATCTTGCCCGCTATATTCACCATTCCGCGAACACCCTTAACGCCCAGTTTTAACAGAATCTCGGACAAATCAGGGGCATTTAGTCCGAAACGAGCCAATGTCTGACGCGAATTAACATCATAACTGCCGGTCATCTCAATGTGTACGCCATGGGTATCCGCCGCCAGATTCAAAACCGTGATGCGCCCGTTGGCCATGCCTGCCTGTGCCTTAACATGAACGTCAATGGGTGATCGCATTTTTGCAGCAGTCAATTTCTCCGCGTAAAGCTCGAGGGTGGTTTCGGCCCGGATCGATTTCGGGTCAATCCCCTTCCCTTCGAGCCCAATGACGGCGTGTACGGTTCCTTTTACGCCGGATATATCCGGCGCGATATTTTCCAATTGAGAGGCTTTCTGGCGAATTAAAAATTTGTATGATACGGCATCTGAAACGAACGTTGATGCCAAGACGCCATCGGAAAGCGCCTTGCCGAAATCCATATCACCTTTGATATCGAACCGGCCCCAAGGGGTATCCGCATTTGCATCGATGATATTCAAACGTTTATTTTTCAGACGGCATTTCAAATGAATTCTTTGGATTTGCCGTCCGGCAAGCTTCCCTCCTTTATAGCCAAGCTGCAGACGGATGTCGGGATTTTCTATTGTCCCTTTTAAATTCGAATCCGCCTGGATTTCTCCGGAAAAATCGGGACCAAGCGCCATAAAATGCCTGAGTTTGGATAAAAAAGCCCGGCTGTTTAGACGAAGATCCAACATGGGTTTGTTTGAAAAGGGCTTTTCGACGGTTCCGGTGATGCGGGCATAAAGACCATCCGTGGTCATGTCAAAAAGCAATCCGGAAATGCGGTCTTTCCGGACATTGGCTTTAAAGGATAAATGATCGATGTCGGTTCGAACACCTTTAATTTGAATATTCCCCTTGGCAATCCGACAAAAGATCCGGCCGCTGTGTTTGAACAGATTCCCGTCCGTCACCATAATATTCACGTTCTGAAATTCCAGCCCGTCGATCCGGTTTCCGGCAGCTTCTTCGGGTGTATTGTACTGAATGGAACCATTCGTGACGTTTACCTGACGGAAAAGAATATTAAATGGGAGACCGCCATTTTTATCGGATTTCGACAGCGTATGCCCGGGCGTGTAAAGCGCCTGAATTAAATTGAAATTGCCGGAGCGATCCTTAACCAAATATACGTGTGGGTCTTCCAGCAACACATCATGAACGCTCAATTCCCCTTTTAATAGCCCGGCCCATGATATGTGAATTGAAAACCGGGCCAACTCGATCACCTTTTTATTATCAGGTCCCGTTAACCGCACATGTTTTAATTCCATTTCTCCGCGAAGAATGGAAAATCTGTTGGAACTCCATGTCAATGTACCGGGAATGGCCTGATTCACCCTTGCCTGAATTTTCTCCTGGACCTGTTCCATATTCAGGTAAAGCTGAATACCCAGCATTGCCATAATAACAGCGGTGAGAACAAAACCGATGACGATTGATGCCCGTTTAAAGATTTTCACCATGCGTATTCACCCATCGCGCAATTTTGGGAAATCAGGGTTGGCGGCCCTTTAAAAATAGTTCAAAGATGAATTCGACTTTTTACGCATTCATTGCTATCATACCCATATTTTCACAAAGAGATTCAAGTGCCAAGTCTGTTTTGATGATTGGAAGGAAAGTTTATCAATGACCCGGTTCAAAAAGATATCCCTCTGGGCAGCCGCCTGTTTTATCTTCTGTGTTGGGCTTTTCTTCATCCTGGTTTTATTTTCAGACAAACTGATCAATCAAAAGCCAATTTTAGACAAAATTCAGGCCGAAGCTTCTTCAGCGATCAACGGAAAAGTCACCTTTGAACGACTGGGTGTGTCCTTTTTTCCGCGACCTCAGCTTCTGGTTCAGCAGTGCCGGTTTTTCATTCCTGAAACGACCGCCGGAACCATCGCATCCATGACGATCTCTCCAAAAGTATTGCCCCTTCTCTCGGGAAAGTTTCAACTGACTGAAATCAATTTGAACAAGCCCGACATTAACATTCATCTCAAGCAAAAGCCGGAATCGCAAACCAGCCGGTATCAACCTTTCGCCTTGAAAACCATTGAAGAAAAAATAGGACCTGTTCTGGCCGTGGTTTTGTCGAAATCTGCAGGACTCCATGTCCGGATGAAAACCGGCCGGTTGACGATTTTCAAGCAACAAAAAACGGTGTTTTGGCTGCGGGATATTAATGCCGGTATGGACCTTTTTCAAGATCATATCGATCTGGACATCGGCTGCGATACCAAATTCTGTCAAGGTGTCGCATTGAATGGATCGGTTTTTTTATCTAAAGACAGATTGTCTTTTTCGGTTGCACATCTCAAACTGAATGATCCCCATCTCAATTTATCCGGAAAACTCGATATTGATCAACCCTTGTCTTCGACATCACCCGGTTTCAACTTGCAAATAACGGGCAAAGAGGTGGATATCGATTCGACTCGAAAAGCAGCCCTTAATCTGGCCGGAGACACGCGGGTGGTTAACGAAATTTTTAATGTTATAAAAAGCGGAGAAATCCCCTTGATTCATTTAACCTCCCATGGGAAATCTCTGGAGGAACTGGGAGAATTGGAAAATATCATCATCAAGGGCCGGATGGTGAACGGAAAAATTTTTGTCCCGGAAGTTGATTTGGATTTATCGGACGTGGCAGGGGACGCCATAATTTCCAACGGCATCTTGTATGGCAAGGCCCTCAAAGCACGCATGAAAACCTCAACGTGTCTTGACGGAAGCTTGAAATTGGGCCTTAAGGGCAAAGATGCGCCGTTTCATCTTGATCTGACACTTTCGGCCGATCTGGCACAACTTCCGCCTATCTTGAAACGCGTGGTTCATAATAAAGCGTTTATTAAAGAGAATTCACTAGTTGATCATGTTAAAGGGAGGGCAACAGGAAGGCTCATTTTGGGAGAAAGCCTTCAATCCGTTCATTGCAAAGTAAACATTTCTCAATTTAATCTTTCAGCAAATTACCGGCGACTCCCTCATCCTTTAAAAATAACAAGCGGCCAATATTTCTTGAATGAAACCACAACCGCCGTGAAAAATATGAGCGGCAGTATAGGAAATTTGACCTTTACCGAAGTCTCCGGACAAGTGGATTGGAAGAGCACACCCCACCTTAACATCGCCTTGGGCGGCGCAAACATTGACCTGAAAGAGATATATCCTTGGCTTATGTCTTCGAAATTGTTTTCCGAAAAACTCAAGGATTTAAAAAATGTGACGGGGGTTTTGAAATTATCTTCCATGCGTTTGGACGGCCCCTTTTTCGAGCCGAAAAATTATCGGTATCAAATGGCCGGCAACCTTCAAGACTTGGCTGTTGATTCATCCTTATTGCCGGGGCCGTTAAAACTTCCAAAAGGGAATTTTAGCGTAAACGCCAAAAACATTATCATGAGGGATTTTCAGACGCGGATTTTGGATGCCTTATTGACCGTGTCCGGAACGTTGAAAGATTATTCAAGGGGACCAAGCGGCGTTGATCTCACATTCCAAGGAGAAATGGGACCGGATGCAACCGGATGGGTCGAAGACACGGTGAAGCTGTCGCCCCGCCTCCGATTTAAGGCCCCGGTAGAGATTTCAACGGCGCATCTGAGCTGGAACAATCAACAGCACACCGATTTTTCAGGGAATCTGTCTGTAAATAAAGGACAAAAAATTTCCATGGACCTTTCAATAGATCCCGGACAGCTAACCATCAAAAATCTGGCCATTCAGGATGAGAAGTCCGATGCTTCTATTAAACTGATTCAAAAGAGCGGCACTGTGGATGTGTTGTTTGTCGGAAATTTACAACAGGCATCTTTAGACCGCATTCTGGAAAAAAATGAGATCCTTAAAGGTCAAATAAAAGGAAATTTTACTGCGCATGTGCCGCTGGATCATCCTTTGAGCCTAAAATTTCAAGGTGAACTTAAGGCAAAAAATCTTATCTTTCCTGGAGAAACAATACCATCGCTTGTTATCGACGATCTGTCTTTGACGGGGAAAAAAGATATTTTGCAAGTCGAATCAGCCAGATTGGACTGGTCGGACAACGTGTTCGATCTTAAAGGAAAGGTGAACTTGTCTGCCGCCGTGCCCAAAGTGGCCATGAAACTTTATGCAAAGACGATTAACGTCGACCGGCTCAAACAGATTCTGGATCAAAACCTCACAAAAACAGACCCTCAGATGAATGAAAAATCATGGACCTTTCCGGTGCGAGGCATCTTGAACGTCATCACTGAACAATTAAATTATGGTAAGTTTACCTGGCATCCCTTTGAGGCTGATGTTCGTTTTAATGACAAATTCGCATCCGTTTCCATTACCGATGCCGACATATGCGGTATCACAACCTTGGGAAGGATGAAAATTTCGCCCTGGAAAGTGACCATCGATGTAAAACCGTTTGCCCAGAATCAAAAACTCAATCCCAGTATCCAATGCCTTTTGGATAAATCCGCAAAAATTGTCGGAAATTATAACCTTGAGGGAAATATTAAAGCGCAGGGAACAGGCAAGACATTGATACAGAACATTAATGGAAATTTAACGTTTCATGCGCCTAAAGGCCGGTCTTACGCCGGCAGGAATTTCAGAACATTGATCAAAATTTTCAGCCTGTTGAATGTCACGGATATATTCAAAGAAAAACTGCCGGACATCGAAAACAAAGGATTTGCCTATAACTCCATCCGAGCGGAAGCGGACATTCAACAAGGCAAAATAAAACTTGACGAGATGATTGTCGACGGCGATTCGATGAACATCGTGTGCCAGGGGTATATCGATCTGGCCCATAACCAAATGGATGTCACGGCTCTGGTCGCGCCATTGAAAACCATCGACTTTTTCATAAAGAAAATCCCCATCGTAAGAGATATCCTGGGAGGGTCTCTCATTTCTATCCCCTTTGGAATAAAAGGCAGCATTGAAAATCCGGATGTTACGCCCATCCCTCCTTCTGCGGTGGGATCGGGATTATTGGGGATTGTGAAAAGAACACTTCAGCTTCCGGTGAAAATAATTCAACCCTTTTCTCCCAAATAAAACGATCAAGTTTTAAAATGCTAAACAGTTGCCTGAAATTAAATTTCCATTGAAAAACTTGATAAACTTATTTATTGTACGATAAAAGTGTTCGGCGCTTAATTTTATCAACGGCATTCGAACAAAAATAACAACTCATAATATCGGTAGGTTATCGACGAAAGGAGAGTTGAAAAATGAAAAAATACGCGATCGTTATGTTAACCGTCACCGCCATTGTCGCCGTCATGGTCACTCCTGTCCGGGCCGAAGACGCTGCTAAACAGCAGTTGCTGGTGGACCAGGCGAGGATTACCTTTAAAAGTTTTATGATCGATAAAAACATGGCTTGGTTCCGCAGCCACCTGCCTCAGGCCAAAGGTCTTCTGATCATTCCGGAATTGCTTCAAGGTGCCTGGTTTATCGGCGGCTCCGGAGGGCGCGGCGTGCTCGTTGTTAAGGATGAAAATACAGGAGACTGGAGTCAGCCCGCCTTTTATACCATCGGATCGTTAAGTCTCGGCATTCAGTTCGGCGGTGAAAAGTCGGAGATTGTTATGATGGTTTTTACCCAGAAAGGATTGGACAGACTGTATGCATCTTCTTTTAAGTTCGGCGGCGACGCCTCCATTGCCGTGGGACCTGTGGGCGGCGGCGCCGGGGCCGATATCATGACGGACTTCGTCTCGTTCATACGGTCAAAGGGCGCTTTTGCCGGCATGTCCTTGCAGGGCGCCATTGTAAAAGTGAATTACGATTGGGATGAGGCGTATTATGGCCAAAAAGTCAGTCCTATCGGTATTATCAAACAGAAATTGGTCAGCAACCCCGGATCCGCTGAATTGCGAAATACCATTCGGGACGCCTTAAAATAACCCCGGACCGCCAACCTTGCAAAGCAGGTACACATTATGGTCAGAACTGAAATATCACTCTTTTTAAAAAATATTCCCGGTGAACTGGGGAAGCTGGCATCACTGTTCTCAACCGAAAACATCAACATCGACGCCCTCACCATTCAGGATGCTTCCAGCTATGTCCAGAATCTTTTTGAAGCCAGAGGAAAATCGCTCAAACGGATCGCGTCGGTGGCCAGCTACAATTCCATGAGAAAGGATTCGGCCCAGTTTGCACTGATCCGCATGCTTGTCGACCAGACCGACAAGGCTATCGATCTTTTGTCAAAAAACGATTACCTTTTCGATATCATGCCGGTAATGACCCTTGAGCTTGAAAACAAACCGGGTTCCCTTGCGGCCGTCGCCACTAAATTCGGAGAAGAAGGTATCAATATCAACTATGTATACGGAACGGTTTCATCCTCTGATGAAAAATGTCTTTTTGTCTTCTGTCCGGAAGATATCGATCTGGCGTCAAAAATTTTTCAAGATCCTTAAGGCTGACCACCTCGTCGCCGTCCATCGTTGCCCTGGCATTTTTTTCGATACAGCTTTGTTATCGCCTAAGATCTACAACCAACGCCGGGTGTCATCGTCATCATCGTATGGCTCATCGTCATCGTATGATTCGTCATCATCGTCGTCATAGTACTCCTCTTCCTCATCATCGTCGTCGGATTCGAGAACCTCGAATTTTGTAACGGTGACCCGTTTTGTCCCGTCCTCACCTTTGGTTACGATTCCGGTCACTTCGACATCCATGTCAACCTCTTGAGAAAGCCTCTTACCCTGCTTGTTGAGTTCCACCACATAGTCGTCGTCGTCCGTGGCGATAATCAGTCCGGTGCCCCCCTCTTCCTCGTTCTCTTCTACAACACCAATGATGGTTATTTCTTTTCCTGTATTTTTTGCTTTTTTCATAGGATCTCCTTTTGTTCAATATAACGTCACTAAACATCCTTTCAAACTTTTTGGCAAGGATTGTTCAACGGCTAATAGCATCCATCGTGCCATAAACGTAACTATTTATAATCACTACTTTATAAAAATATTAAACTGCGGGAAAAGAACATTTTATTCCGAATTTGGCAGAAAAAACAAAATGTTCTATCCAATGATGTGATCCAAGAAAGCTGCAATTGTTTGAAAGGACTTGATAAGTGAACCGAAAAGAATCCTTATATCCGTTTTCGATGATGATCCGAACTCCGGGTTCTGAACCGGCAGAAGCGAGCGCATTTCCCGTAACTTGTTGGAACGAAGCAGACTTGTCCGCCGTGCCGTGTGGTGGAGATCCTTTTTCGACGGGCTGCAGGGTACTCTTCAATTAAAAATTTGCGAGATCGGATGTTCAGGATCCGTGATGGGGCCTGCGTTTGTCCTTTAAGATATGATTGGAAATCACGATCCTTTGGATCTCGGAAGTTCCTTCATAGATGGTAAACACACGGGCGTCTCGATAAAAACGTTCAACCGGATAGTCTTTGATAAATCCATATCCGCCATGTATCTGAAGCGCTTTTGCCGTTACCCGGTTGACCATCTCGGAGGCAAAAAGCTTGGCCATGGAGGCTTGTATGCTAAACTTTTCACCCCTGTCTTTCATGGCCGCCGCGGAAAGCATCAATTGTCTGGCCGCCTCTATCTCCGTTGCCATATCCGCCAAAATCCAACGCAATCCCTGGAATTTTGAAATCGACTGTCCGAACTGTTCTCTTTTTTTAGAATACTTCAAAGACGCATCAAATGCCGCCTGCGCAACCCCCAGCGACTGGGCCGCAATACCGATGCGTCCGCCGTCCAGGGCTTTCATGGCTATTTTAAATCCATCCCCTTCTTCTCCCAGAAGGTTTTCAACGGGAACTTTGCAATTGTTAAAAATCAAATCCGTTGTATCGGAAGCCCGAAGCCCCATTTTATCTTCTTCGTGGCCCACATGAAGTCCGGGCGCGCCTTTCTCAACGATAAATGCGCTGATCCCATGGTGACGTTTCGCTTCATCGGTAACGGCGGTTACGATCACCAGTCCGGCATTTTTGCCCGAGGTGATAAACCGCTTTGTTCCATTGATGATATATTCATCCCCTTTTCGTACCGCCGTGGTGGATTGTCTGACCGGATCGGATCCGGCGTGGGGTTCGGTCATGGCAAAGGCGCCGATGATATCTCCTGATGCAAGGGCTTTTAAAAATCGATCCTTTTGGCCTTCGGTTCCCAAGCGGTAAATGGTTTCACAAACAATGGAATTATGAACCGACATCACCACCGCGGTAGACGCACAGGAGTAGGCAATTTCCGAAAGCGCGAGGACGTAGCTGACCGAGTCGGCCCCGGATCCTTCGTACTCAATTGGAACCATCATCCCCATTAATCCCAATTCTCCCATCTTCTTAAGATTTTCGGATGGAAATTCCTTGGTCCGATCCCGGTCCGCGGCGCTTTGAGCCACTACTTTCCGTGAAAACTCCCGAGCCATGGTCTGAATCATGATCTGTTCATCCGTCAGCGCAAACGACATAGATAGGTTCCTTTCAGTCTCTAGAAGCTATCTCAAAATTAGGATTTTCGGTCGAAATCTCCCGCTCAAGATCGGCGGGACAAGAACGCGAGGCCGAGAATCAACCCACAGGCATACTCCAGTATGTCGAGGACTTGATATGAGGACTCAACGCCGATATCGGACGAAAAGACTTTTTTGAGATGGCTCCTAATGTCCATAGATGACAACCACAAGCTCTGCTTTTTCGTCTCCGATATTCCTGAGCTTATGACGAATTCCGGAATTAAAGTGAAGTGATTCTCCGGCATCGAGTGTGTTCACATGATCCCCGACAATCACCTCGATCTTTCCGGACAGTACGTAAACAAACTCTTCTCCTTCGTGCTGATACCCAACGCCTTTATGATCCGTCATGGGTTCGATAGCAACCTTGAACGCCTTTAAATGTTTGTTTTCAGCTCCCGGTGTGAGCGTCGTATATGCATAATTTTCGGTGCGTTTGGTATATGCCTTGATACGATTTTTCAAGTTTGATTCTTGTTCTTTCAAAAATAAGCCGGAATCGATCTCCAGCGCTCTCGCAATCTGTAACAGTGCTCCCACCGGCGGTATATTTTTGCCGCTTTCCACTTTTTTCAAGTAATCGATCGAAAAACCGGTTTCATTGGCAACTCGGTCAAGGGACATCTTCTTTTTTAATCGCTCCTGTTTGATCTTCTTCCCCACCGGAACAACGGTTCCGACTTTTTTAACGGCCATGGTGCCTCCTTAGTATTGCAGTGTCTATCCATAAATTGGGATTTGTGTTCAATATCAAGGCATGCGAAAAAAATAACCGCAGGCATATCTCTAATATTCCGAGGATTATTTTTTGAGCATAACGCAGAGATTGAGCAAAAAGACCATTTATGGGGAGACACTATTTGTATTCATAAAACCCCCGTCCGGTCTTTCTCCCCAGCCTGCCGGCTTCCACATATTTTTTAAGCAGCGGACAGGGGCGATATTTTGAATCTTTGAATCCGTCAAAAAGCGTATCCATAATCGCAAGACAGGTATCCAGTCCAATGAGATCCGCCAGCGCCAAAGGTCCCATGGGATGATTCGCACCCAGCTTCATGACAATGTCGATATCTTCCCGGGAACCCACACCATGATACAGGCAATACACGGCTTCATTGATCATGGGCATGAGAATTCGATTGATGATAAAGCCGGGAAAATCATTTGCCTGAGCCGGTGTTTTACCCAGTTTTATAGCCAGATCCCAGATGATGTTAAAGGTCTCATCCGATGTTTCCAGTCCCGGGATGATTTCAATGAGTTTCATCACCGGAACCGGATTCATAAAATGCATCCCGACAATTTTATCCGGACGGTTGGTATGGGCTGCGATCCGCCCAATGGGAATGGACGACGTATTGGTGGCCAGAATCACATGGGATTCACAGATTCGATCCAGATCCTTAAAAATCTGAAATTTGAGCGATTGGTTTTCGGTGGCAGCCTCCACAACCACATCGGCAGACCCCATATCATTGATGTCTGCGCTGGTTCTGATCCTTCCCAAAACAATATCCATTTCTTCATCCGTCATTTGGCCTTTTTCGACACTTCGCTTTAAATTTTTCTTTATGGCTGCAAAACCACGTTCGACAAATTCCGTCTTGATGTCGTTCATAACGACCTTAAAGCCGCTTACAGCGGCGACCTGAGCAATACCGCTTCCCATCTGACCGGCACCCACAACACCAAATGTTTTGATATCCATATCCGTCTCCTTATCTTTTCACCACCATGGCAACACCCTCACCGCCGCCGAGACACAGGGATGCGACCCCGACCTTGTTGTCCCTTCGTGCCATTTCATGCAAAAGTGTCACAAGGATCCTGCATCCGCTGGCGCCGATGGGGTGGCCCAGCGCGACGCTGCCGCCGTTCACATTCACCTTGCCATGATCCAGGCCAAGCTCTTTCAACACGGCCGCGGTCGAACCACTGAAGGCTTCGTTGATCTCAAAAAGATCCACGTCCTGGATGGAAATTCCTTCCTTTTTCAGGCACTTGGGAATAGCCCAAATCGGCGCCACCAGAACGTATTTCATATCCATGCCAAAAGCCGCCTGGGCGCCGATGGTCGCCATGATCCGGCACCCCAACGCTGTTGCTTTATCTTTGGACATCACCACCACCGCCGCAGCGCCGTCGCTGATAATGGATGCATTGCCGGCGGTGCCCTTCCCATCCTTTTGAAACGCGGGCTTCATTTTTGAAAGGGCTTCATATGTCGTCTCTCGGGGACATTCATCTTGATCAAAAATGACAGGATCTCCTTTTCGCCCGCGGATTTCGACCGGAACGATTTCATCGTTGAAGCGGCCGCTGCGGATGGCTTCAAGCGCACGTCGGTATGATTCGGCGGCATAAACATCCTGGTCTTGGCGGCTGATATCATACTTTTCCGAACACAGTTCATTGGAAACACCCATGTGGAAATCATTGACAATATCCCAAAGACCGTCATGAACCATGTGATCCTCAAGTTTTCCGGGGCCCATTCGATATCCGAAACGTGCCTTTTCAAGATAATACGGGGCCATGCTCATATTTTCCATGCCGCCGGCCACCACCACGTCGGCATCTCCGACCTGAATCGCCTGAGCGGCCAGCATAACCGCTTTTAATGCCGAACCGCAAACCTTATTCACAGTGATGCATTCAACCGAATACGGCATCGCAGCTTGAACGGCCGCCTGCCTGGCGGGATTCTGTCCATAGCCGCATGGAAGCACCATCCCCATAATCACTTCATTCACGTCATCCTTTTTGATACCGGCTCGTTGAACCGCCGATTCAATGACAACGGCACCCAATCGGGTGCCGCCGATATTTGCCAAAGAACCGTTATAACTTCCCAACGGTGTTCTCACCGCACTCACGATCACTGCCTCTTGCATGTCGATCTCCTTAAATTTTACATATTTCGTCGATACTTTCCCCCCACATCATACAATGCCTGGGTAATCTGGCCCAGGGTGCATGCCTTGACGGTCTCCATCAGTTCTGCAAAAATGTTTTCCCCGGACAGGGCAACGTGCTGCAACCGTTGCAATGCGTTATCCGACGCTTTGTTATGTTGTTTCTTGAACGCCGCCAGACGCTTAATCTGAGACTGCTTTTCAGCCTCGGTGGCCCTGGACAACTCAATGTATTCGGTCAATTGCTCCAAATCGGCATCCGGATCCCGAAAGGTATTGACGCCGATGATGGGCAATTCACCGGTATGTTTTAAATTTTCATAATACAAGGATTCTTCCTGAATTTTGCTCCGTTGATAACCGGTCTCCATGGCGCCCAGAACGCCGCCGCGTTCGGTAATCCTGTCGAATTCCGAAAGAACCGCTTCTTCGACCAAACGCGTCAATTCTTCCACTACGAAGCTGCCTTGATTCAAATTCTCATTTTTGGCAAGGCCCCATTCCCGGTTGATAATGAGCTGGATGGCCAAAGCCCGTCTTACCGATTCATGACTCGGCGTGGTAATGGCTTCATCAAAAGCATTGGTGTGCAGGCTGTTGCAGTTGTCATAGATCGCACAGAGGGCCTGGAGCGTCGTCCGGATGTCATTGAGCTGGATGTCCTGGCTGTGCAAAGAGCGGCCGGATGTCTGCACATGATATTTCAGCATCTGAGACCGCGCGGATCCCCCGTATTTATGCTTCATGGCAATCGCCCAGATGCGCCTGGCCACCCTTCCGATAACCGTGTATTCAGGATCCATGCCGTTGGAAAAGAAAAAGGAGAGATTGGGAGCAAAACTGTCAATGGGCATGTCCCGGGACAAATAATACTCGACATAAGTAAATCCGTTGGCCAGTGTAAGGGCCAGCTGGGTAATCGGATTGGCGCCGGCTTCGGCAATGTGGTATCCGGATATGGAAACCGAATAGAAATTTCGGACGTTGTTCTCTATGAAGTATTCCTGGATATCTCCCATCATTTTCAGTGCAAATTCGATGGAAAAAATACAGGTGTTCTGCCCCTGGTCTTCTTTTAAAATATCCGCCTGTACTGTTCCGCGAACATTGTAAAGGGCCTGGGATCGAACATCGTTATATTCTTTTTTCGAAGGTTCTCTACCTTTTTCCGTCCGAAATGCGTCAAGCTGTTGATCGACGGCCGTATTGAGAAACATCGCAAGTAGGATGGGAGCCGGGCCGTTGATGGTCATGGAAACCGAGGTGTCGGGTGCGCACAGATTAAAGCCGTCATAGAGCACCTTCACATCGTCGAGGGTGCATATGCTGACCCCGGAAGTACCGACTTTGCCGTAAATATCGGGCCTTATGTCCGGATCGCACCCGTACAGCGTGACGGAATCGAAGGCCGTCGACAACCGTTTGGATTTGGCGTCGGCGGATAAAAGCTTGAATCGCCGGTTGGTCCTGGCCGGATCACCTTCACCCGCGAACATTCGGGTGGGATCTTCGTCGATCCGTCTTAACGGAAAAACACCGGCGGTGTATGGAAAGCGTCCGGCAATATTTTCTTTTCTCAACCAGGCATAAATCTCTCCGGGGTCTTTGAACTTGGGAAGGACTATTTTTGGAATTCTGGTATGGGCCAGCGATGTGGTGAAAAGGGGAACCCTGATTTCCCGGTCTCTCACCCGATATACCAGTTCGTCTTGGGTATACGCCGCTTCAATTTTTTCCCAACCAGCCAGAAGGGCCGTCGTTTCCGGATGAAGCGCTTCTTCGGCCTTATCGATTTCCATCTTAAGCCGATTCAACATCTGTGTTGCGTCGTCTTTAAGAGGATCTTCACCCAGGACCTTTGCGGTTTCCTTCATGTGCCAGACGTTCCTCACCGCATCCGCCTGCTTTTGCGTTTCTCGATGATACTTTCTGACGGTATCGGCAATTTCAAAAAGATAACGGGTTCGCTCCGGAGGAATAATAACGGTTTTGGACGTCGACGTCTTTGTATCGCGTCTTTTAAGGTTCGAGTCCAAAACAAGGCCTGTTTTTTCAGCCAAAGCATCGATAATTCCATGATACAAGGCCGTGACGCCGTCATCGTTAAACTTGGAGGCAATGGTGCCATACACCGGCATATCCTTGAGAGGTTTTTCCCATGCTTTCCGATTGCGCTGTACCTGCTTTCGCACATCTCGCACCGCATCTTCGCCGCCGCGTTTTTCATATTTGTTCACGACAACTATATGGGCAAAATCAAGCATGTCTATTTTCTCAAGTTGGGTGGCGGCTCCGAATTCGCTGGTCATCACATAGATCGACAAATCAACAAGATCGATAATGCGCGAATCTCCCTGTCCGATCCCGGCGGTTTCGACAATCACAAGGTCGAAGCCTGCAGCTTTCGTCACATCTATGGTTCCGCCCAGGGCATGAGGGATTTCTGTCCGTGATCCTCGGGTCGCAAGGCTCCGCATGTAGACCCTTGGGTTTTCGATGGCATTCATGCGTATTCTGTCGCCCAAAAGCGCGCCGCCGGTTTTACGACGGGATGGATCACTGCTGATGACCGCGAGTTTAAGATGTTTAAAATCATTTAGAAACCTTAATATCAGTTCGTCCGTTAGAGATGATTTCCCCGCACCGCCGGTTCCGGTTATACCGATCACCGGAATTTTTCGATCGCGGATTTGTTTCTGAATTTGAGATCTGAGTTTTGCGAGGTGCCCGTCTTCCTTCGCCTTGGCTTGTTCAACGGCGGTAATCAATCCGGCCAGCATGAACGTATTTTCCGGAGACAGATTTTCAACGGCAAAATCTCTCGATTCGATGGTAGAAAAATCCATCAGTTGAATCATGTGGTCGATCATTCCCCGGAGCCCCATTTTGGCGCCGTCTTCAGGAGAATAAATTTTGGTGACGCCGTATGACTCCAGCTCTTTGATCTCTTCCGGTATGATAACCCCGCCGCCGCCGCCAAAAACCTTGATATGGGACGCTCGTCTTTCTTTCAAAAGATCGACAATATATTTAAAAAATTCCAGATGACCGCCCTGGTAGCTTGATACGGCCACCCCTTGGACATCTTCCTGGACAGCCGCATCGGCGATTTCATTGGCCGAGCGGTTGTGCCCCATATGAATCACCTCGACGCCGGCATCTTGAAGTATGCGGCGCATGATGTTAATGGATGCATCGTGACCGTCAAACAGAGACGTTGCGGTAACGATTCGGATAGGATGTTTGGGTGTGTAAGCTTCAACAGCCATTGTCATACATTCTCCTTAACTAATTGATAATTTAATCTATTTAACTTAAGCTTCGCCTCAATTGGAATGTTGGAATGTTGGAATGATGGGTGCAAGGAATTTTATCTCATTTAAAGCAGATTTTTTCATTTTTAAACCCAATATTCCACCATTCCTTGGGTGATCTCAAACCCGGATATTGCAAAGTTTCGGAAACGTCTAATCAGTTCCACCTTACTCGCGTCAGGTCCCGGATATCCCGAGAATAAATTCGGTTTGAAGTTCGATATAGTCTTCAATACTATAGTGTCGGGCAAGAAACCAGCGCCGAAAGGTCCACATGTGGCCCAGAACAGATATATTGTGAGCGATAAGTTCCATGGAATGTTCACTAAAGCGAGGCATATCTCCGGATGAAATCAACCCTTCGAGAACTTCCATAAAAATACCGGTAATGCGGACCTCATTCTCTAAAACCTTTTTCCGCCATTGAGGCGGAAGAGATTGCGTTTCCTGGTAAATCAGCAAAATATGGTCGCTCATGCGATGACACACCAAAAAATATTCCCGAATCACTTCAGCCAGTGAATGTCTTCCGCCTGAAGCTCTCGACAACGCTTCTGTTACGCCTCGTTCCACTTCTTCGTGGATGGCGTCACACACCAGGTACAAAATATCTTCTTTGGAAGCGACATATTCATACAATGAACCGATTGAGATATTGGCAGAGCGGGCAATCTGTCGCGTGGTGGTCTTGTGAAATCCCTTATGGATAAAAAGTTGAACCGCAGCGTCAATAATCTGGCGATGCCGCCGCTGCACGAGTTCAGGATTTTTTATCTGTGTAGGGATCTCTTTAGTGGCATGGCGCTGTTTCATAGAAACTCCATAACGCTGCTCGCTGGACATTATATGATGAATAAATGCTGACTGAGCGCTCGTTCATATTTTATATCATGTTCGGCTTTTCACTGTCAATGTTTTTCATTTCAAAAATCAATTTTATATTAAAGCATTTCATATATAAATCGGATAGTAATAAAGATATTGACAATTCTCTCAACCAAAGGTACAAATGAATTCAGGACTGTGACCGAGCGCTCGCTCACAATTTCAACCAAACGGAAAATCTTCCTGAATTACGATTTCAAGTGGTTGCCGTTTGTGCTATGATATTTTTAATGTCAGATTGAGTGACGGATCATTGACGTCACCGCTAGGTATAAAAAGAAGGAGGTTTTATTATGGAGAAAAAACTCGTATTGGTCGAAAAGAAGGATATGATCGGCGTGATCACGCTGAACCGGCCCGAAGCGATGAACACGTTTAATGTTCCCTTTGCCAGAGCATTGAATGATGCCCTGTTGGATCTGGATCAAGACGACGATGTTCGTGTCGTCGTGATCCGGGCGGCGGGCAAGCATTTTTCAACCGGCATTTCCCTTCCTGAGTTCAAAGGAAAAAATCAAAGAGAACTTCGGGAATTTCTGAATTTGATGGATGAGTTTTACCACACCCTGCCCCGCATGAAAAAACCGGTGATCGCCTCGGTCAAAGGCGCTGCCGTGGCGAACGGGGCCGGCCTTGTGTTTGCGTGTGATATGGCCATAGCCGCCGAAAATGCCAAGTTCGGAACCACCGCCATCAACGTCGGACTCATCTGCCTGGGTCCGGCCGTACCCTTGGCGCGCCATGTCGGTCGAAAAAAAGCCCTGGAAATGGTTCTCACCGGCGATATTATTTCGGCCGCCGAAGCCCTCCAACTCGGTTTGATCAACAAAATCGTACCCCCGGACGATCTTGAAGCTGAAACCATGAAGTTTGCCCAAAAACTTGTCCAAAAAAGCCCCTTGGCAGTTCAAATCGGGAAAACCGGCATCTACGCCATGTCTGAAATTCCCTATCACCAGGCCGTAGATTATATGGATGAACTGTTTTCTTCACTTGGCGGTACGGAAGACGCCATTGAAGGGATTAACGCTTTTCTCGAAAAGCGGAATCCGGTCTGGAAAAACAAGTAACCAGGAGGGCTGAATTGGACTTTGACCTCACCAAAGAACAGGAAATGATCCGAAAAGAAGTTCGGAAATTTGCCCAGAGCGAAATTGCCCCGGTGGCTTTGGAACTCGATGAAAAAGAGGCGTTTTCCGTTGAACTCACAAAAAAATTGGGGGAAATCGGCCTTTTCGGAATGTTTGTTTCAGAGCAATATGACGGTCAGGATTTGGATTATCTGTCTTATATTATTGCCGTCGAAGAGATTTCCAGGGTGGATGGATCCCAGGCAGCCACTGTTGCCGCAGGAAACTCGTTGGGAATCGGTCCCATATACTATTTCGGGACAGAAGGACAAAAGAAAAAATATCTTCCAAAACTTTGCGCCGGCGAGGGTCTCTGGGGTTTTGGACTGACGGAACCTACCGCGGGTTCCGATGCCGGCAGCAGCAAAACTACCGCCGTAAAGGATGGAAATGAATGGGTTCTTAATGGATCCAAAATTTTCATTACCAATGCAGCCTGTGAAATGAGCATGGGGGTCACGGTTCAGGCGATTACCGGTAGAAGACCGAGCGGAAAGCCGGAATATACTTGTTTCCTTGTAGAACACGGAACACCGGGTTTTAAAGCCGTTCCTATGCACAAAAAGATGATGTGGCGGGCGTCAAATACCGCGGAACTCTTCTTCGATGATGTCAGGATATCCGAAAACAATGTTTTGGGCATCAAAGGAGACGGTTTTCACCAGATGCTTGCAACCCTTGACGGCGGCAGGCTGTCCATCGGTGCCATGGGCCTCGGAGGCGCACAAGGAGCCTATGACGCCGCTCTTAAATATGCCAAAAGCAGGGTCCAGTTCGGACAACCCATTTGCAAGTTCCAGGCTGTCGCCTTTAAACTGGCGGACTGCGCCCTTGAAATCGAATGCGGCCGAAATCTATTATACAAGGCCTGCTGGCTCAGAGATCGAAATAGGCCGTTTGAAAAAGAAGCGGCCATGGCAAAACTTTATTGTTCCGAACTCATGGGAAGAGTGGTGAATCATGCGGTTCAGATCCACGGGGGATACGGTCTGATGAAGGAATACAACGTGGAAAGATTTTACCGGGATCAGAAACTTCTGGACATCGGGGAAGGAACTTCGGAGGTTCAACGAATCGTCATCTCTCGATATATCGGATGTTAGGATCGTCAGGATTGTTGATTTATGATTGTTGATTGTTGATCGAAAGCAAAAATTTTGACCCGGAAGGGATTTGCTTTGTTGAAGTTCATTTGCTGATTGAAATCCCAAATACCAAATAGCAAACAAATTCCAATGATCAAAATTCGAAATTCCAAATGTATGCAGCTTTTGAAGGTTTTGGTCATTGTATATTGAAATTTGAGATTTATTTGTAATTTGGTGCTTGGAATTTGCTTTTTAGACCTAAAATTACAAATCATAACCTTCTGTCGCGGGCCTGATCAAAATAGCTCTTAACCCACGTTGATTGACAAAGGATAGATCTATGGATGAAGACAGAGTCCTTCTGACCCAAGAACAAGACGGTATCGTCATTCTCACCCTAAACCGGCCCGAGGTGATGAATTCTTTCAATTTTGCTTTGCTGCATGCACTGAAAGAACAGATCGAAGCACTTAAATTCAATAAAAAAATTCGTGTGGCCATCATTACCGGCGCCGGTCAAAAAGCCTTTTGCGCCGGTGCGGATTTAAAAGAAAGAACCACCTATACCGAGCTTCAGGTAAAGAAATTTATTTTTACCATCAGAAATCTTTTTACCGACATTGAATCCCTCAACAAGCCGGTGATTGCCGCCATAAACGGCATCGCACTGGGCGGCGGAACAGAGCTCGCCCTTGCCTGTGATATTCGAATCGCATCCGTAAATGCTTCCATGGGCCTTACGGAAACGCGCCTTGCCATTATTCCCGGTGCCGGCGGCACCCAGAGGCTCCCGAGACTGATCAATCCGGGCAAAGCAAAGGAACTTATATTTACGGGAAGACGTGTAGACGCCCCGGAAGCCTTGCAGATCGGCCTTGTCAACCGAGTCTCCAAGCCGGAATCGCTTCTCGAAGATGGCTTGAAAATGGCCGCCATGATCTGTGAAACCGGCCCCATTGCCATCGAACAAGCCAAATATGCCATCAATTACGGCCTTGAAACCGATCTTCATACAGGTCTCGGTATAGAATCGAATGCTTACTGGATCACCATCCCGACGGAAGATCGTCTTGAAGGTTTGGCTGCTTTTAAAGAAAAACGAAAGCCGGTATTTAAGGGTAAATAAAGGAAATCTCATGACAGACGAAAATCGAATATTCTGGGAAAATGAAGAAAAAAAGCTGGATGAACGGGTTTACCAGGCCATGTGGCCCGGGGGAGAAAAAGCTGTTGCGAGACTGTCGAAACAAGGAAAACAGCCGGTGAGAGATTTGATCGCCAAACTCATCGATTCGGAAACCGAATTTTATGAACTCAGCCGCATCGCAGGGTTTGGGATGGATTATCCCGGTGTTGAGGACGTTCCCTGCGCCGGAATCGTTACGGGATTAGGAAAAATCCACGGCAATTGGACCATGATTTTTGCCAATGACAGCCGTGTGAAAGCCGGGACCTACTTTCCGATTACCTTAAAAAAACATATGAGAGCCCAAGCCATTGCAGAAAACTGCGGATTGAACTGCGTCTATATTGCAGATTCGGGCGGCGCTTTTCTTCCCATGCAGGCCGACGTTTTTCCGGACGACCAGCATTTTGGGTCCATGTTTTACAACATGGCCCGAATGTCGGCCATGGGTCTCAAACAAATTACCATGAGTACCGGCGGGAATACGGCCGGCGGCGCTTATATCGTTTTTATGGCCTGCCAATCGGTGATGATTGATAAACTGGCATATTCTTTTTTGGGCGGCCCGCCGCTGGTCAAAATGGCCACCGGTGAAGTTATTTCCGCCGAAGATCTGGGCGGCGCAAAAGTCCACACCCAAATATCCGGCGGTGCGGATTATTTTTGCGTTGATCAGGATGAGGCCATCGCCCAAGTACGAGAAATCCTTATGCTCGAACCCTCCCAAAAGCTATATTTTCACCGGTATGCCCAATCTCCCCCACGGGTGGCTGAAGGGTCGGTTTACGATATTTTACCGGCACATGTTCATCAGGGAATCAATGTGCGTGCGGTTTTTGAAGCCATTGCGGACGACAGCCACTTTGCAGAATATAAAAAAGATTACGCTCCCGGTCGGGGAGATAATATCGTTACCGGGAAAATACGACTCAAAGGGATCACGGTGGGTGTAATCGCGGCCAACGGTGTGGGCATCATATTCTTTGAAGCCGCGTGCAAAGCCACGGAATGGATCGTTCGCTGCTGCCAGGAAAAAATTCCCCTTCTGTTCATACAAAGCTCGCCGGGTTACATGGTGGGATCGGAATCGGAACATATGGGAATCGGCAAATACGGCGCGGACATGGTAAGGGCGGTGTCCTGTGCGCAGGTACCCCGTATTCAGCTTGTCATCGGACCGGACAATGGTGCGGCCAACTACGGAATGTGCGGCAGGGCATACCGGCCTCATTTTCTCTTTACCACGATGCGGGCAAGGACCTCTGTCATGAGCGGCCGCAGCGCTGCAGGCGTCCTGCTTTCCATTGAAGAGCGAAAACGAGCCATCCGGAATCAGCCTATGACCGAATCGGAAAAAGAAGATTTCAGCCGGCAGATGATCCAAAAATATGATGGAGAGGCACATCCGTTTTACTGCGGCGCCCGTCTTTTGAACGACAGGGTCTTAAAATTTTCTGAAATCCGGAACTGGCTGGCCGCGGCATTTGAGATCAGTCTGTTGAAACCCATCGGAGATCCTTCTTTTGGGAACTTTCGGTTTTGACGTCGTTAGAAAAGGAGAAAAGATGGCCTTACTAAACTATCCGAAAAAAGTCGTTTTGGGAGATATTACCGTCAGGGATGGTTTCCAGCATGAAGAAAAATTTATCCCAACCGATGCAAAAGTATGGTTGGCGGAAGAACTTATTCTTGCAGGATTCAAACGCATAGAAGTCACCAATTTCGGCCCCCCAAAAGTGATGCCTCAATTCAAAGATGCCGATGCGCTTTTAAAGCGCATTCGTGCCAGCAAAAAAGTCGGGCATCTATTGAAAGATGTGGAGATTACCGCCATAACCATCCGTGAAAGGGCTGTCGAACGAGCTATCCAGGCCTGCAAGGAAGGCTTTGGGCCGGATCGTATTTTGCTCATGGTTTCCACCAGCGAATCCCATCATCGGGTGAACTCCGGGCTCTCGTTGGACGATTACTGGAAAATGTGCGAAACTTATATCCCGAAAGCCCATGACGCGGGAATGAAAGTCAATGGAACGGTGAGCACCATCTGGGGGTGTCCCATCGAAGGCCCGACGGAGCTTAAAAAAGCCGTTGAATTCACCCGGCGCTGGCTGGATATCGGGGCGGATGATATTGAACATGCCGATCATGACGGTTCAGCACCGCCGAACAAAGTCTATGAATATTATTCCATGATTCTCGATGCCATACCGGACCCGGCCAAACATGTGGCGCATTTTCATGTCACCCGCGGCTGGGGGCTTGCCAATGTATTGGCGGCCCTTCAAGCCGGAATCACCCATTTCGAATCGACCATGGGCGGAACCGGCGGCCAGCCCGCCAACTTTATCGATGGCGTCCCTGTTGCCGGCACCGGAAAATACTACTACGAAGATCCTGGAATCGTGGGGCTTGTCTCTACTGAAGATTTGGTCGTAATGATGGATGAAATGGGTATTGATACCGGCCTTGACGTGGACAGAGTACTGCGCATCGGACGCATGGTGGAAAAAATTATCGGAAGGCGTCTCCGGTCGGAATGCGCGCATACCGGAAGAATACCCAAAGGGATAACCGGAAGAATTTAAAGAAGGTCTCATAATCAAAGTTAGTGTCCATTCAGAAATGGTAGATTTTGGTTCAGGTCAATGCCGCAGATATTTTGTAACCGCCCCGAAAAGACCACGGGATCTTCGACAGGCGTAGCAGCGCTACGTCGAGGATTACAAAATGGCGAGAACGCCGACCTGGACCGAAAGATGCCATTTATGGATGGACACTAGTTGGGAGTGCAACATGGCAAGCAAAAAGAAGACCCCCCATATCAATGTAGATTTTTTTGAAGATCTGACCGGCGATATTTCTCAATCGCGCCCCAAAGGCATCGAAGAGATCGGCCAACGGATCAAAGCGCTCAGAGAACACAAAGGGCTTTCCCTGGAGGAAGTTTCACATATGACGGGATTCGATGTAGAATTCTTGTCGAATATCGAAACCAACAAAGTTCAGCCTCAACTCGGAACGGTCATCAAGCTCTCCAAAGCCCTTGACAGTGCTTTCAGTCGTTTAATTTCGGGCATTGGCGACAAAATGTATTCCATCACGCGCAAGCATGAACAAAAGATTGTTTCGCGGTCCACGGCACAGAAAGGCGAAAAACAAGTCTATATTTACAAGAGTCTCGCGCCGGAAGTCAAAGGCCGCCACATGGAAGCCTTGATCGTACAACTTGAAGAAAACCCTGATAAAGAAGTTTCCGTTCATGACGGAGAAGAATTTATTTACGTGTTGGATGGTATCGTTGTGCTGAATATCGGAGAAGAAACATTTGACCTCAACCCCGGAGACAGTGCTTACTATCTGTCCACGACGCCGCACCTGGTCGCTTCCAAGAAAGGACAAGCGACCATACTGGCGGTGCTTTATGAAGGATAGCTTCCACTGAGTATCCTTTCGTAAAGAAAGAGAAAATCCGGTTAAAAGACGTTAAAAAAGACACCATTATGGAAAATTCGCCATTTCACAAATGTTAAGTGACGAATAATCCTGAATATTTTTAGAGTCCATCCATGTTAAGCAGGGTTCCTTCAGCCATCGGACATTATGCATGAAACAGTTTCGCTCCTCGCACGTAAGCCCGTTGGTGCAATATCCTCCTTTACGGCAGGGGCATGTTTTATGCGTTTCGTTCCACTTCATAACCTGGCACCACTCAATGGCATAGCCAAATACTCATTTTCATTTCCCAAAGTGAATAAACGGTTCCAACCTAAAAAGCATGGATGATCGTCCGTTCCTGACGTCTTTTATGGTGTGGCGATCGGTTGTTATCATTGCAAAAACCGTGCTAACTTGTGTAAAGATATGTTTATGATATTTATACCGGGTAGTTAGATGATTTATTCCAACAGATAGATCTAAACTATTTTATAAATATTCAGTCTAATTATGAAATAACTTACATAAAGATTATGAAATGCATGAAATAAATGATCTGCTCATGAGACGGAAAACGTTCATTTTCGGCGGATAGTTGGACGTATACGGATGCTAATTTGAACCTGATGGGCGGGAAAGATGCCGGACCGTGTGGACCAAATCCGTTAGGGGGAAAGGTTTTAAAAAAACCGTATCAAATTCGCCCTCTTCCAGAAGCCAGGGGGTTCCGGAGCAGCCGATGATCGGGGTATATGGCCTGTCGGAATTTCGGATATGCTTCACCACCTCTATTCCGTCTATCTCAGGCATAAGGATATCGGTAATGACCAGATCAAAGGTGCCGCCGTCAAATTTTTGAATTCCTTTTCGGCCGTTTAAAGCGATTTCAACCTTAAACCCAGCCCGTGACAACACCGACTGAACAACATCCAGAATGCCTTTTTCATCATCAATGACTAAAATTCGTTGCACGACATCACCAAGTTTGTCCATAAGGATAGATATTTTGGAAATCGGGAAACAAATAAAGTGAGAGCCATATTTTGTCAAACCGAATAAGCGTGTATTGTCTTTCCATTTTTCAACATGTTATTAACAAAACCATATGCTCCCGATCTTATAAGCAATTATGAATTGATAACTGCTAAACACCTAAAATCTCTCCATTTTTTAAATTCATTTTTTTCTTAAATATTTCAGATATATTCTGACTAAAATCAAGTTATGAACAATGTTATGCAAACATATTGTTCTTTGTAAATCTCATGAAATATTTTATTTGTAATCATTAACGTCCAAAACAACCCCGGAATGATAAGTCCCGTCCGCTTCTGCCGGTTCAGACGATATAAAACCCTTATCGTTGTATCAGAAAAAGGCTCAGTGCCGGCCAGTAGGTAATGATCAACAATGCGGCCAGCAACACGATCATAAAGGGAAAAGCGGCCTGATAGAGCTCAGTGATGGATTTATTAAAACGGAAACTGGCGATAAACAGGTTCATGCCCACCGGCGGCGTAAAGTAGCCGATTTGCATGTTGGCCAAAAATATGATGCCCAGATGAACCGGATTGATCCCGTAATTCACCGCCACGGGAAGGATAATGGGAATCATAATGACCAGTGCTGAAAAAATATCCAAAATGGCGCCGAGTATTAATAACAAGATATTCAACAAAATCAGAAAAACGATTTTGCTTGTAACATGGGCCTGAATCAAATTAAACAAACGTATCGGTATGTCGGCATCGATTAAGAAATTGGTTGATGCCAGTGCAACACCCAGAATCAAAAGGATCGCACCCACCATTATCATTGATTCCCGCATGATTGATGGAAGCTGAGAAATTTTGATCTCTTTATAAACAAAAATCTCGATAATGACCACATACATGGCCGTCACCGCAGCCGCTTCGGAAATGGCAAAATATCCTCCGTAAATACCGCCGAGCACAAAAAACGGCAGCGGTATTTCCCATATCGATTCACGCAGTGCTAAGACGGCTTCCTTGACTGAAAACGGCTCACATGGAATGGGATTCCGGCGGTTTTCCCATAAACTCCAAAATGACAACATCAACACCATAAGAAGCGCCGGGAAAATACCGGCCAGGAATAAATCATTAATGGATACGCTTTGACCGATGTCCAGTTGCTGTGCGATGATTCCGTAAAGAATCAGCGGAAGCGAAGGCGGCAACAACAGACCCAGACTGCCGGACGACGTCACCAATCCGATGCTGAATTTATCCCGGTATCCGGCTTCGGTCAGCGCCGGATACAGCAAGGCGCCCAAAGCCACAATGGTCACCCCGGATGCACCGGTAAACGCGGTAAAAAAAGCGCAGGCAATAAAAGCGACAATGGCCAAACCACCCGGCATGCATCCGATAAATGCCTTGGTGAGTCGAACCAGGCGGTGAGATGTCCGGCTTTCGGCAAGTACATACCCGGCAAACGTAAACAGGGGCAGCGCCAGCAAAACCGGTGTATCGGCAATTCGATACATTTCAATGGCGATGACCGACAGGTTAACACCCTGGTAATGAAATCCAAGCATCGCAACCGCCAGAATAACGGCAAACAGCGGCGTGCCGAAGATGGTAAGAAGAATCAATATCAGAGCAAAAATATACGGGATCACGGCTTGGATTCTATGATTTTTTTGAAGTTATTAATGGATAGCAAGAGGTAGCGAACCGCCATGACCATAAATGCAAGGGGCATGATGGATTCGCACAGCCATGACGGAATCTTTGCAAAAGCTTTCCCGCCAACGGAAAACTCCATCTGCACAAATCGCAGGCTGTAATAAGCCGCGATGAAGCAAATCATGGCGGTAAAGAATTCCACAACAAATTTGGCCACAATTTTCGCGCGTTCCGACAGATAGCGATCCATGATGTCGATGTTGATATGTCTGCCCTGCCGGCTCGCAACCATCGCTCCAACGAGCCCAACCCACAGCACGAGTATACGCACCAGAATATCACTCCAGACAATTCCCTTTGCGAACAGGTCGCGAAGCAGGATTTGGAGAACCGCCATGACGATCATCAACAGGAGCAACCCCACCAGGATCGAATCTTCCACTTGCTCTACGATCTTCTGAGAACGCTCTAAAAAGGATTTACGGGGTTGCTCATCCATTAGCGCCGGACTCCTTGGAACGATACTCCTTGATAAGACGATTCAGCGTATCAAGCATCTCCTGGGATAATCTGTGGCTTTTAATCAGACGTTTCGGCACTTCTGAAGCATCTTTGAACCATAGATCAAGCGCTTCGGGAGACGGCTTGATAAACTCAATACCCTGTTTACGCAATGTTTGCATGGCTTTTATGTTGTCTTCCCGGTTGCGTCGATCGAGTGCTTCAAAGACGTTTCCCATAATGTCTCGAAAGATTTTTTGATCACCGGGAGATATTCGTTCAAATGCTTTGCGATCGATGGCCAGAACCCCATAAATATATAGAAACGGCTCATCCATCAAATACTTAATCTGCGTGTGCCACTGCAGTGCCAGAGCACCTATGGGAGGAGTGGTCACCGTATTGATAAGTCCGGTTTGAAGGCCTGCTCGAACATCGGCGATAGACAACGGGATCGGTGAAATATCAAATGCTTTGACCGTCTCCAGAATCATCGAATCATTATCCGGAATCCAGACTTTCTGATGGCGCATGTCTTCTACGGTTCGGATGGGAACCGTAGACATGACATAAGCAAAACCGCCTTCGGCGATTCCGAAAATGACCATTCCATTTTTCTCAAATCCTTCCATGATACGATGATCCAGGTGTTTGCGAACATAATCGATCTCCTTGAAAGATCTGAAAAACAACGGCAAACTGTAAATCTGATTGTCGGGGTATATCCCGGACAAGCTCCCGCTGACAAAGGCGCCGCCCTGGAGCTGTCCGATGCGAATCTTGCGCAGCACCGCCTTGTCATCCCCCATAACCCCGCCCGGATAGTACTTGATCAGAACCCGGTTATTTGTTTTTCGGGCCAGCTCCGCAGCGCCTTGGCGCATTTTTGCCATCCAGACGGATCCTTCCGGTGAAAGGGTCGCAATTTTAATATGAATCGCCTGGGCCTGACCGGTCCACATGACAATGAGTATAAACGCTAAGATTCGAATCTTCATTAAAGCACCTTTTTGTAATTTTTGATTAAAAATAATCCTCCCCACTCTTCAGCAGTTCCCGAGCCCGTTTTTGGGCAAGGGTATTCAAAAGCGTATATCCCGGGACATGCGTTTGGGCATCAAGCACCTCGTGAAGCAGACGGTCATGCAGTTTTCGATCAAAGATCAGACGGGCGTAATACTGGGCATACATGACCTTAACCATCAAATTCTTGTTCTTGGAAATCTCCAGGGCGCGTTCGAAATGCCGTCGTCCCACCTCAGGCTTGCCGCCCAATGCCGGTGGGATAAATGTTGCCAAAACACCAAGATACAGATGCGCCGCTCCATCCTGGTATAATTCATCCAGTTCGACGACGCGCTGCATAATGGCTTCCACCCTTGAGATTTCAGCCACGGCATTCCAATCTTCACGATGTGTCTGAATCCATGCGGCCCACGACGACCCCAGGGTAAACAAGTCCGGAACATCTTTTTTCGTCAACAGCAAAAGCGCATCTTTAAATTCCTTAAAACTTTTTGTTCGAAATTGGCAGGTCACCGGCCTGCGGACGCAGAGGGCTCGAAAAGCATAATCCAATGCTTTGTCGGTGAGCTTCCCGGCCCTTTCCTTGTCTTTAACAAAGACATTGGTATATGCCGTATAGATGTTTGCCGCCCCGCGAAGCAAGGATTCATTGTTCGGATCTTGATACAGAAAACTGTCGACCATCAACAGGTATGCGGGCGCTCCGGCTTTTACGGTGGCGAGGTCGTCGTTATTCGAAATGGCATGGGATAGATTTTTGGTCATATCGACCGATGCGGAAGAAATAAACAAAGAACATCCGGTCAATAGAAAAACGCTTATCCATGGGAAAAGGGGTAGCGCAAGCGAAAAAAATTTTCGATACCCAGTACATATAAAACGACGGCAAAAGACAAACATGACGCACACCATCAAAGATTTAGTCAATGGAACCGATACATTGCCATGTAAAACCCGCATGAATCCAAAATTTATTTTTAACAAAAAATAATAATATAAACAACAGGTAAAAAATTAGGGCCGGCGATTCTCATTAAATACCGGGAAGTCTCCGAATGATAATTAGAAGCCATCGCAAAAAAGTCTTTTCGTCCGATATCGGCGTTGAGCCCTCGTCTCAACTCCTCGACATACTTGAGTATGCCTGTGGGCTGATCCTCGGCCTCGCGTTCTTGTCCCGCCGATCTTTGCGGGAGATCTCGGCCGAAAATCCTAATTTTGAGATGGCTTCTAAATGAAAAAGATTGCGAAGTTGCTTCTAACTAACCTTCAAGCTGAATGGTTTCCACCAAAACCCTTGCCGTTCCTGTTTTGTAAAAACCCAGCTTTTTGGCTGCTCCGGCGGAAAGATCGATAATGCGGCCTTGCACAAAAGGACCCCGGTCATTGACCCGAACGATGATATTCCGATGGTTTTCAAGATTTGTCACGCGAACGTAAGAAGGCAGCGGCAAATATTTATGCGCTGCATTCAAGCCGTTGGGATCAAATACTTCACCGTTGGCCGTCATGTGCCCCCCTTTTTGGCGGAGCGTCTCATATCCATACCAGGAAGCAATCCCTTTTTGCCGATATTTACGGGCCTGTTCTACAGACATGGGGACATACCGTTTGCCCCTGACGACATAAGGAGACGCTTTGACGCGACCTTGCCGGATCGCCTCTTTTGGCGGCAAATCATCGATGGAATCGATATCTTCATGCATCAACGGCCAGCTCAAGGGCGCCATAATAACGACAAAAGTATATTTTCCGATTTGGTAGACGGTTTTCCCGGCAAATTTAGTCACTTTATAGGTTGTTTTTATCGTCCCTTTTGCAACTTTATAAGTGGTCTCTACGGTTCCTTTTGTAACCTTGTAAGTGGTCTTAAGCACGCTGCAGGACAAAAAAAACAGATATCCAACGACCAAAAGAATATATATCGGCCTGTTTTTTTTATCAAAGGGCATTGGTTCTTTTCATTTGTTTAACGAAATAAATGAATTACATGTTTTGATAACGCACTCCATTTGATGGCACATATCATATTTAACAGATGTTGGCGACCACTTGATGCGCAAATATGCTAAAACGCGTCTTTCGATTCAATATATATTAGAACTCAAACAGGCTTCCAACTGGTCCATATACCCGCCATAAAGCGGATGGGGATGCGTCACCACCACGCCCTTCTTTTCATCCCTGATGTTAAACAGCCCTTCCAGTTCATAATCTTCAGAAAAAAACGTCACTCTTTTGACCATTTTCGCTCCTTCAATACAACATGTTGTATATTTTTTTTCTTGACACACAACATAATTTTCAATATGCTGCATTCAAATTTAAGTTGACCTCCTTTATCTTAAACAACGCCAATAAAGTGGCGCAGGCCGGAAATATTTTTTATGGTATATCGGCAATCTTTAAACAAAAATGTTTTAAAGGCAGATGGACGATATATGAAAATTGTTTGACGAGCAAAGCAATTCATCGAATGGTTTGAACCACGGCTGATCTTACGCGATAATTCTCTCTTCTCCATTACAAAAATGCCGAATCGTCAAATCGGAATATGATTTGGAATTATCTCGGAGGAACGTTAAATTACGATATAAATCATTTTCGCCAGCCTTTCTAAAGAGGTATTTCCATTTTTAATAATCTTTAAAAAAGGAGGGATGAAGAATGAGAATTATATCGATTGCCAACCAAAAAGGGGGATGCGGCAAGACAACCACGGCAATCAATTTATCCGCATGCCTTGCCCATGAGCGACGAAAAGTGCTTCTCATCGATATGGACCCTCAGGGACATTCATCCTTGGGCCTAGATGTCGATATCAGTGGTCTTGGGAGGACAATCTTTGACGTAATCGGTCATCCTGATCACGCAAAAGCAATGCTCGGCGACATCCTTCTTGAAATTTCGAAAAACTTTTATTTGGCCCCCTCAAACATATCCTTAAGTTTATTCGAGCAACATCTGTCCGGCGTTCACGGAAGGGAGATCCGGCTCAAAGAAGCCATCGGAGGTTTGCATCGAGCTTATGACTACATCATCATCGATTGTCCTCCCAGTCTGGGACTTCTGACCTTTAATTCGCTCATTGCTTCCACGGAAGTCATCGTTCCTGTTGAAATGAGCCTGTTTTCGCTTCATGGAATCAGCCGGCTGTCTAAGATCATAGACTTGGTGCAGAAAAGAACCGGACATAAACCCCTGATGAAAGTTATTGCAACCATGTATGACAAGCGAACAAGAATATCAAATGAAGTCTTTCAAAATATTAAAAAAAATTTTAACGAATCGATGTTACGAACCGTGATCCATTTGAATGTAAAGTTAAAAGAAGCGGTGAGTTTCGGAAAACCCATTGTAGTATATGATAAAACAGCCCGGGGATTCATCGACTACATGGCGCTTGCAAAAGAGGTGACCGCCCAAGAAGAAATACTTGGTATAAAGCCTTTAAAGGACCAAAAACCACCAGACTTCGTCAAGAAAATAAAAAAGCAATTCTTTTTTCATGCCCCTGAAGCAACCGATGTAAAGATTGTCGGAAGCTTCAATAATTGGATTCCTGCCGATGCGTCGATCATGGAACGTAAAGAAGACGGAACATGGACAAAGAATTTCTTTCTTCCACCAGGAAGCTATCAGTACAGGTTTGTCGTCGACGGCACATGGGTGGAAGACACTAACAATTCCAAATTTATCGACAATTCATACGGAGGCAAAAACTCCGTGATTGAAATACCATAAAGGAGCAATATCCAATGGAAAGAAAAAGTCTTGGCAAGGGAATCGAGGATATTTCGCACATCTTTCTATCAGATCAAAAGGATAAAAAGAATTCCGGCGGATTCTCTTCAAAAAAGTTAAGAGACGCGACTTGTGAATCCTGTGCCAGTGTCATTCGTAATTCCCCTAAACCAGCCAAATGCAGAATATTCACCCTTGAAAATAAAAAATACGGGGTGCGATATATGGAGACACTATCGCCGTCGAGTGCCAATTATTGCGAATTTTTCGAGCCGATTCCCCAAACAAACGAAAATCCCGATGCCGTGAAGGAATTGTCCCCGGTCAACGATAACGTCGATTGCCGAATCGAAGAAAGCATCACCATCCGGAGAAATATCACATATCCGGCGTCTCCCGATGCCCAGCAGAATATTTTAAACTCACTTTCCAAGCATCTTGAAGAGAACTACAGTATAAAATGTGTTGATCTGAGAAAAACCGACGAGATTTTGCAACCGGGAAAGATTAAATACATTGATGAAGAAGTCACCATTTGCATTGCAGATCATCCGGCTGAATCCGGGATGTCACGGGAGGTCAAATGATTCGGCTTGAAAAATTGAAGGCAGTACCCCATGTCACCGGGGCGCGTATCAGTAGTCCAAAGAGATGTTAATGACGCTGATCCGATATTAGTTGTTGATATACTATTTCCGAATCCCTTTCGAGAAAGTCACCCCGATCAGTCGCTCCGGCTTCTAAGCTTTAACGCCTCCGAATTTCAATTTTCGTCCGGCGAGAAAATCTATTACAGACATAATTCCGGCACGCTTTCATCCTTCTAAATTTGGATTGCCCCCGGATCAATGACTGAAGAAGAGCTGAGGAAGCCACGTGGCCACCTGGGGAAAGAGAACGATTAGCAGCAGGCCGGCCAGCTGGAGGATTACGAAGGGAATGATCCCCCGGTAAATATGGCCCATCGTGTAACCCTTGGGAGCAACACCCGCATAATAGAACAACGCATATCCGAACGGCGGCGTCAGGAAGGATGTTTGCAGGTTCACGCACATGAGAATGGAAAACCACAGGGGATCGAAGCCAAGCTCCAGTGCAATGGGCATGAAGATCGGAACCGTTACCAAAAGAATCGCCGCCCAGTCGATGAACATGCCCATGATGAAAACAATCAACATCATGATAAATAGCGCAGTCCACTTGCTGAGGCTGCCGCCGATGAGAAGATTCGAGACCACATCGCCGCCGCCCATGCTCAAAAAAACCGTACTGAACATCTTGCCGCCGATGAAAAGCATCATGACCATGGACGTCGTTCTGAGGGTTGAGAAGCTCGATTTCTTGAGCACTTCCCAAGAGAATGCCCGGTTGGCAACGGCCAGCAGGAAGGCTCCCGCCGCACCCAGGCCGGCTGCCTCCGTGGGTGTGGCGATGCCGAAAAGAATGGTGCCCATAACAAGAAAAATAAGAGCGAGGGGCGGAAGGAGCGATTTGAGGGTCATAGCCCACTTTTGCTTTGCGCTCCACTTGCTGGCTTCTTCTTTGGAAATGGCAGGACCGAGCTTGGGATTGAGATTGCAGCGCAGGGTCACATAGGCAAAGTACAAGCCGGAAAGAACAAGACCCGGAAAGACGGCGCCCGCAAAAAGATTGCCCACGGATGTTTCTTTAAGGCCTGTCAGACCGCCGTAAACAACCAGCATGATGCTCGGAGGAATCAAGATGCCCAATGTTCCGGCCGCACAGATGATACCGCTGCTGAGCTCTTTCTGATATCCTTTTTGCATGAGGGCCGGTGATGCGAGAAGCCCCATGGCCACCACCGACGCGCCGATAATGCCTGTTGTCGCCGCAAAAACAGTGCATACCGCCACCACAGCCAGCCCCAATCCTCCTTTGATACCGCCAAGGACAATGTACAGAGCCTCGAACAGATCTTCGGCCACTTTGGAGCTGTCCAGGAGTTGGGCCATGAAGATGAAGAGGGGAACGGCGACCAGCACATAATTATTCATAAGTCCCCAGATGTTGTTGACGAACATGTCAAACAACCCCGGCACGTTGAAACCATTGTCGATCAGGCCGAAAAGTGTGGCGACTCCCGCCAGTGTGTATGCGAGCGGATGCCCTAGAACGATCGTCAACATCAACGTGCAAAACATGGCCACTGTGAGAAACTCTGGACTGAAATGCATATCTGTACCCTCGTATTCCTAAAATTATGCTCTTAACGAGCGGATATCCTTTAATAATTCAGAAACGCCCTGTATGAACAGGAAGAGAAAACTCAGCGCCATGATGATCTTTATCGGGTAGATGGGGGGACCCCAACTGGTCGAATTGTGTTCCAGCTCCACAGTGGATGTGAAGGCGTATTTGAAGGACCAAATGGTCAGCAGCGAAAACACGGGTAAGAAAATACCCACATTCGTTATGATGTTGATAATGGCCTGTGTTCGGGTTGAAAAGCGTGTGGTGAGTACGTCCACTTTGACATGGCCTCCGTGAACATATGTGTACGAAAGGCCCAGCATGTAGTGTATGCCGTAAAGAAAGGTCGTCAGTTCAAAGCCCCAGAT